>Ga0180223_1000161_pt1 | contig 125603 bp, 125 predicted proteins | sample eDN5th30CKraftOP_FD_151337 | JGI IMG/M metagenome (GOLD analysis project Ga0180223, IMG submission 151337) | Enriched Organic Plus compost microbial communities from Emeryville, California, USA - eDNA 5th pass 30_C Kraft OP (version 2) (version 2) ...
ACATCGACCACTTCTACAACCGCTCTCGTTTGCACTCAAAGTTGGGATACCGATCACCCATGGCCTTCGAGGCCCAAACCGCCAATTGAGAACCTATCTCACTGTCCACTAAAACTTGACCACTACAATGCCGTAGGGAGGCCCGAAGGGGCCGGACGAGGCGAGCGTAGCGATTCCGGGCGCGCGGGGCGCCCGGACGGCGCCGTGAAGCCCCGCCCGCCCCGCCGCCCGCCGGCGACGCCAATAGAACACCAACACCCGACCAGCCAACCAGCCCGACAGACAAGCTCCGCTTGCTACAACGGCAACCCGCAAGCCTTGCGAACCTGCGCCCGCAGCCCCCCGAAGCTTTCCTGCAGGCTCAGGTTGCTGGTCACCCAGGTCAGGTCGGCCTTGGCGTAGAACGCCTCGCGTCCGGCCAGGATGCGCTTGAGGTCGGCCATGGCTTCGTTGTTGCCCGACATGGGGCGGAAATCCCCCTGCGCCATGACCCGCGCCATATGCTCGTCGGGCGTGGCGCGCAGCCATACCGTGTAGCAATGGGCCAACAGCAGGTTGAGCGTGGCCGGCTCCGACACCAGCCCGCCGGGCGTGGCCAGCACCATCTCGGGGTAGATCTGCACCGCCTCTTCGAGGGCGCGGCGCTCGTAGCGCCGGTAGGCATTGGGCCCGTACAGGTTGTGGATCTCGAGGATGCTGCAGCCGGCCACCCGTTCGATCTCGCGGTTGAGCTCGACGAACGGATAGCCCAGGTCGTCGGCCAGCATCTGCCCCAGCGTGGACTTGCCGGCGCCGCGCAGCCCGATGAGCGCCACGCGCTGGAACCGGTTGGGGCGCTGCGCCCCGCCGCCGACCCCGAACAGCTGCGTCAGCGCCTCGCGGGCGCGCTGCAGGTCGGACTCGGTGCGGCCGCTGAGCAATTCGCGGATCAACAGCCAGTCGGGCGATTCGGTGGTGACGTCGCCGACCAGTTCCGCCAGGGCGCAGTTGAAGGCCTTGGCGATCTGCAGCAGCACCAGGATGGAGGCGTTGCCCACGCCGTGCTCCAGGTTCGCCAGATGGCGCTCGGACACGCCGGTGGCCTGGGACAGGCTCTTGCGCGTCATGCCGCGTATCGCGCGCAGGCGCCGCACGCGCTCGCCCAGCGCCACCAGGAATGGTTCGCGGCGCGGCTCCGATGATTCCTTGTCTAGCGCTTGGATCATGCGATCGACTCCGAGGAAACCCTCATTTTCAGCGTTTTATGCACTATAGTGCTTGACTGTGATGGTGTGAAGCACTATTTTTCTTCAAACCAACCACTGGTGCGCGCAAAACCTCATAAAAAAGCAATTGATTGCATGCGCCGCGACCAGTGCGCCGACAGTGTAAAGGACGAGACAAGCATGAAACCTCCGGCGTCATTCCATCAATTGATGCGCAGCATCACCGCCCCCATCGCCGGCCTGCCGCTGGACCAGGCGCTGCAGGAACGGCTCAATCGCGACATGGGCGCCGCCAGCCAGCAGTACCGCGAGGTGTTCGCCGCCTGTCGGCAGGGCGTGGCCGAGGGCTGGCTGTGCGGCCGGGAAGGCGGCGGCATCCGCTACGGCCGCGCCTTGGCGGCCGACGACGAACTGGCGGGCTTTTCGGTCGACGTGGTGGAGATGCCGAGCCTCGCCGGCCCGCACCATGCCCATCCGCACGGCGAGATCGACCTGATCATGCCGCTGGACGAGGCGGCGCGCTTCGACGGCCATCCCGCCGGCTGGCTGGTCTACGGCCCGGGCAGCGCGCACCGCCCCACCGTCAGCGGCGGCCGCGCCCTGGTGCTGTACCTGCTGCCCGGCGGCGCCATCGAATTCACGCGGGCATAGCGATATGGAGCGACTGCACAACTACGTGGCGGGCCAGTGGCAGGCCGGCCAGGGCGACGGCGCGGTATTGCGCGACCCGCTGTCGGGCGCCGCGCTGGCCGCGGTCGACAACACCGGACTGGACTTGCCCGCCGCCTGCGACTGGGCCCGCCGCACCGGCGGCGCGGCGCTGCGCGCCCTGTCTTACGCCGAGCGGGCGGCGCTGCTGGGGCGAGTGGCGGAGGTGCTGCAGGCCAACCGCGACAAGTACTACGACATCGCGCTGCGCAATTCGGGCACCGTGAAACAGGATTCCGCGGTCGACATCGAGGGCGGCATCTATACCCTGTCGTACTACGCCAAACTGGGCGCCGGCCTGGCGGAGCGGGGCTTCCGCGCCGACGGCCCGGCCGACGCGCTGGCGCGCGACGGCGCCTACCAGGTGCAGCACATCGCGGTGCCGGTGCGCGGCCTGGCGCTGCTGATCAACGCCTTCAATTTTCCGTCCTGGGGCCTGTGGGAGAAAGCCGGCCCGGCGCTGCTGTCGGGCGTGCCCATCGTGGTCAAGCCGGCCACCGCGACCGCCTGGCTGGCCCATGCGATGGTGGCCGACGTACTGGCCGCCGGCGTCCTGCCGGCCGGCGCGCTGACGCTGGTATGCGGCAGCTCGGCCGGCCTGCTCGACGCGCTGGCCCCGGGCGACGTGCTGTCCTTCACCGGCTCGTCGGACACGGCCGCCCTGCTGCGCGCCCATCCGCGCGTAGCGCGCGACGGCGTGCGCATAAACGCCGAGACCGACAGCCTGAACTGCGCGCTGCTGGGCCCGGACGCGGCCGAGGGCGGCGCGGCGTTCGACGCGCTGGTGCGCGAAGCGGTGCGCGAGATCACCGTGAAATCGGGCCAGAAATGCACGGCCATCCGCCGCATCCTGGTGCCGCGCGCGGCCTACGCGCGTGCGGCCGAGGCCATCGCGGCGGCGCTGGCGGACATCGCGGTCGGCGACCCGCGCAACCCCGCGGTGCGCATGGGCTCGCTGGTCAGCCGCGCGCAGCACGACGACGTGCAGGCCGGCATCCAGGCCCTGCGCGCGGGCAGCGAGGTGCTGTTCGACGGCGGCCGCGTGCAGTTGCTGGATGCCGACCCGGCGATCTCCGCCTGCGTGGCGCCCTGGCTGCTGGGCGCGCCGGATCCCGATGCGCATCCGCTGGCGCACGACCGCGAGGTGTTCGGCCCGCTTGCCACCCTGATGCCCTATCGCGACGCCGGCCACGCCTACGAGCTGGCGCGGCGCGGGCAGGGTTCGCTGGTGGCGTCGGTCTACAGCGACGACACGGCATTCCTGGCGCGCAGCGCGCTGGAACTGGCCGACAGCCACGGCCGCGTGCACCTGGTCAGCCCCGAGGCTGCCCGCACGCATACCGGCCACGGCAATGTGATGCCGCAGGCGCTGCATGGGGGTCCGGGCCGCGCCGGCGGCGGCGAAGAGCTGGGCGGCCTGCGCGCGCTGGCCTTGTACCACCGCCGCGCCGCCATCCAGGGCGCGCCCCAGCGCCTGCAGGCGCTGGCGTGACCGCGCGACGACGACAGCCGACCATCGGAGAGAGACCATGAACCCCTGCCCCACCGAGCTGAACTTCGCCAGCCACCTGGCCGCGCTGAATGCGCCGCGCGCCGCCAAGACGGCCTATATCGACGACACCCGCCGCATCACCTACGGCGAACTGGCCGAGCGGGTCGCGCGTTGCGCCGGGGCGTTGCGCGCGCTGGGCCTGCGCCGCGAAGAACGCGTGCTGCTGCTGATGCACGACAGCGTCGACTGGCCCGTGGCGTTCCTGGGCGCGCTGCATGCCGGCGTGGTGCCGGTCGCCGTCAATACTCTGCTGACCCCGGACGACTACGCCTATATCGCCGGCCATTGCCGCGCCCGCGCCGCGTTCGTGTCCGGCGCGCTGCTGGGCACGCTGCAGACCGCGCTGGCCAAGGCTCCGCACGAGATCGAACATCTGCTGGTCGCTCAGCCGGCCGGCCCGCTGCCGCCCCAGGCGCGCGAATTCGAAGCCCTGCTGGCGGCGGCGCCGCTGATGCCGGCGGTGCGCACGCTGGCCGACGAGATCGCCTTCTGGCTGTATTCGTCCGGCTCCACTGGCAAGCCCAAGGGCGTGGTGCACACCCACGGCAACCTGTGGCACACGGTGGAGCTGTACGCCAAGCCGGTGCTGGGCATCCGCGAGGACGACGTGGTGTTCTCGGCGGCCAAGCTGTTCTTCGCCTATGGCCTGGGCAACGGGCTGAGCTTCCCGTTGTCGGTGGGCGCGACGGTGGTGGTGATGAGCGAGCGCCCCACCCCCCAGGCGGTATTCAAGCGGCTGGTCGAGCACCAGCCGACCGTGTTCTATGGCGTGCCCACGCTGTATGCCAGCATGCTGGCCAGTCCCGACCTGCCGGCGCGCGAGCAGGTCGCGCTGCGCGTCTGCACGTCGGCCGGCGAGGCCCTGCCGCGCGACATCGGCGAACGCTTCACGCGCCAGTTCGGCTGCGAGATCCTGGACGGCATCGGCTCGACCGAGATGCTGCACATCTTCATCTCGAACCAGCCGGGCCAGCTGCGCTACGGGACCACCGGCAAGCCGGTGCCCGGCTACGAGGTCCAGTTGCGCGACGAGGACGGCCGCCCGGTGCCGCCCAACGTGATCGGCGATCTCTACATCAAGGGCCCCAGCACCGCGCTGATGTACTGGAACAACCGCGACAAGACCCGCCAGTGTTTCCAGGGCGAATGGCTCAAGAGCGGCGACAAGTACCTGTGCGACGCGGACGGCTACTACACCTACGCGGGCCGCAGCGACGACATGATCAAGGTGAGCGGCCAGTACGTGTCGCCGGTGGAGGTCGAGAACGTGCTGATCCAGCACGAAGCCGTGCTGGAGGCCGCCGTCATCGGCGTGCCCGACCACGAGGGACTGGTCAAGACCAAGGCCTACGTGGTGCTGCGCCCCGGCTTCCAGCCCGATGCCGACACCGGGGCGGCGCTGCAGCAGTACGTCAAGCAGCACCTGGCCCCGTTCAAGTACCCGCGCCAGATCGACTTCACCGAAGAGCTGCCCAAGACCGCCACCGGCAAGATCCAGCGGTTCCGCCTGCGGCAGCTGGAAGAGGCGGCGCTGTGAGCGGGACGGTGGCCGTCGACGCCACGGCCTGGGCCGGACTGCGCGCCCTGGGCCGCGACCTGCGCCTGGAGTATCGCTGGATCGCGCCGGCGCGGCGCGACGCCCCATTGCTGGTCTTCCTGCATGAAGGCCTGGGCTCGGCCAGCATGTGGAAGGACTGGCCGGAGCGCGCCTGCGACGCGGCGGGCTGCCGCGGCCTGGTGTATTCCCGCTATGGCTACGGACGGTCGACGCCGCGGCCGCCGGACGAGCAATGGCCGGTGCACTTCATGCACGACCAGGCGCGCGATGTGCTGCCCGCGCTGCTGCGCACGCTGGGCGTCGACGCCGCGCGCGACCGCCCGGTGCTGTACGGCCACAGCGACGGCGCCTCGATCGCGCTGCTGTACGCCGCCATGCACCCCGAGGCGGTAGCCGGCGTGGTGGCGGCGGCGCCGCACATCATGGTGGAGGACGTCGCCCTCGCCAGCATCCGGCAGGCGCGCCGCGCCTACCTGGAAACCGATCTGCCGGCCCGGCTGGCGCGCTATCACGCCGACCCCGGCTCGGCATTCTGGGGCTGGAACGACATCTGGCTGGATCCGGCGTTCCGCGCCTGGGAGATCCGCGACTACCTGCCGCGCATCCGCTGCCCCCTGCTGGCGCTGCAAGGCGTGGACGACGAATACGGGACGCTCGAGCAGATCCGCGGCATCCGCCGGCTGGCGCCGCAGACGCGCCTGCTCGAGATCCCCGCTTGCGGCCATGCGCCGCACAAGGATCAACCCGACACGGTCATCGCGGCCGTCGCCGATTTCGTCGGCGGCCTGAGCAAGACCGGCTGAGCCCGCGCGGCCGGCCGACAATAACCAGGAGACAAACCATGCACCACGCCCTGACCCGCGCGCTCGCCGCCGGTATGCTCGCACTGGCCGCCGGCGGCGCCTCGGCCGCCGACAAGATCAAGGTCGGCTTCATGCTGCCCTACAGCGGCACCTATGCCGCGCTGGGCGCAGCCATCGAGAACGGCTTCAAGCTGTACGTCGCCGAACAGGGCGGCAAACTGGGCGGCCGCGAGATCGAATACTTCAAGGTGGACGACGAATCCAACCCGGCCAAGGCCTCCGAGAACGCCAACCGGCTGATCAAGCGCGACCAGGTCGACGTGCTGATCGGCACGGTGCATTCGGGCGTGGCGATGGCGCTGGCCAAGGCCGCCAAGGGCAGCGACACGACGCTGATCGTCACCAATGCCGGCGCCGACGCGATCACCGGGCCGATGTGCGGGCCGGGCATCTTCCGCACCTCGTTCTCCAACTGGCAGCCCGGCTACGCCATGGGCCCGGTGGCGGCGGCCAAGGGGCACAAGACCGCGGTAACCATCACCTGGAAGTACGCGGCGGGCGAGGAGCAGATCGGCGGCTTCCGGGAAGGTTTCGAGAAGGCCGGCGGCAAGGTCGTCAAGGAGCTGACCCTGCCCTTTCCCAACGTGGAGTTCCAATCGCTGCTGACGGAAATCGCGGCGCTCAAGCCCGACATGGTGTTTGCGTTCTTCGCCGGCGGCGGCGCGGTCAAGTTCGTGCAGGACTACCATGCCTCGGGCCTGCAGAAGAGCATTCCCCTGTACGGCACCGGCTTTCTCACCGACGGCACCCTGCCGGCCCAGGGCGAGGCGGCGCAGGGCCTGCTGACCACGCTGCATTATGCCGACGGCCTGGACACGCCGCGCGACAACGCGTTTCGCGCCGACTATCGCAAGGCCTACAACATGCAGCCCGACGTATACGCCGTGCAAGGCTACGACGCGGCGCAATTGATGCAGGTGGGCCTGCAGGCGGTGCAGGGCGATATCGCCAACAAGACGGCCTTCCGCGACGCCATGCGCGGCGCCACCATCGACAGTCCGCGCGGCAAGTTCACGCTGTCGCCGTCTGGCAACCCGGTGCAGGACCTCTACCTGCGCCAGGTGGCGGGCCAGGAGAACAAGGTGGTCGACGTCGCGGTCCGGCAGCTGGCCGACCCGGCGCGCGGCTGCAAGCTCTGACGCGCCCCGGGCGGACCGCGACATGGACGCGAGCATCTTCCTCATCCAGTGCCTGAATGCCTTGCAGCACGGGCTGCTGCTGTTCCTGGTGGCCAGCGGCCTGACGCTGATCTTTGGCATCATGGGCATCATCAACCTGGCCCACGGCAGCTTCTACATGATCGGCGCCTACATGGCCTTCGCCCTGGGGCCGCTGGTGGACCGCTGGCTGGGCGGCGGTTTCGCGCTCACCCTGGTCCTGTGCGTGCTGCTAGCCGCCCTGCTCGGCTACCTGCTGGAAGCGGCGTTCTTCAGTTTCCTGTACCGGCGCGACCATCTGCAGCAGGTGTTGATGACGTACGGGCTGATCCTGGTCTTCGAGGAAGTGCGCAGCCTGCTCGTCGGCAACGACGTGCACGGCGTGCCCGTGCCGGCGTGGCTGGCGGGCACGGTGTCGCTGGGCGGGGTGATGACATACCCGGTGTACCGGCTGTTCATCTCGGCAGTGGGCATCGCGGTCGCGCTGCTGCTGTACTGGGTCATCACGCGCACCCGGCTGGGCATGATGGTGCGCGCGGGCGCCAGCAACCGCGAGATGATCGGTTCGCTGGGCATCGACATCAACCGCCTGTACCGCATCGTGTTCGCCGCCGGCGTGGCGCTGGCCGCGCTGGCCGGCACCATCGCGGCGCCGGTATCGTCGGTCTATCCCGGCATGGGCCACGGCGTGCTGATCGTGTGCTTCGTGGTCGTGGTCATCGGCGGCATCGGGTCGATCCGCGGCGCGTTCCTCGCCGCCATGCTGGTAGGCGCGGTCGAGACCTTCGGCCAGGTGCTGTTCCCGGCCGCGGCCGGCGTGCTGGTGTACCTGCTGATGGCGTTCATTCTGCTGTGCAAGCCCGAAGGGCTGTTCAAACAGGGCTAGCGCGATGCACCACGCAAGCAAACTGATTCCCGTAGCCGTCCTGCTGGCGCTGGCCGCCTTCTATTGGACAGGCGCCGACTACTACACCGGGCTGGCCGTGAAGATCATGATCTACGCGATCTTCGCCCTCAGCCTGCAACTGCTGGTGGGCGGCGCCGGCCTGATCAGCCTGGGGCACGCGGCCTTCTTCGGCATCGGCGCCTATGCGGCGGCGCTGCTGTCGCCCGATTCGGGGGCCGCCGCGCTGCCCGCCCTGCTGGCGGCCGCGGTCGGCGGCGCGGCGCTCTATGCGCTGCTGACCGGCGCGCTGGCGCTGCGCACGCGCGGCGTGTATTTCATCATGGTGACGCTGGCGTTCTCGCAGATGGCGTACTACATCTTCCACGACACCGAAGTCGGCGGGGGCAGCGACGGCATCTACCTGTACTTCCGGCCGCAGTTGACGCTGGCGGGCTGGATGCCGTTCGACCTGGACGCGCCCGGCACCTACTATTTCTTCGTGCTGGGCTGCCTGGCGCTGGTATGGGGCTTCCTGGCCATGCTGGGCCGCTCGCCCTTCGGCGCCGCGCTGGCCGGCATCCGCATCAACGAGCAGCGCATGCGCGCGGCCGGCTACTCGACCTTCCCGTACAAGCTCGCGGCCTATGTCATCGGCGGCGCGCTGGCAGGGCTGGCCGGGTTCCTGTATGCGCTGAAAGACGGTTTCGTGACGCCCGAGCTGCTGGCCTGGGAACAGTCCGGCCTGGTGCTGCTGATGGTGATCCTGGGCGGCATGGGGCGGCTGGGCGGCGCGGTGCTGGGCGCGGCCGCGCTGATCCTCTTGCAGGAATTGTTCCAGTCGCAGGCCCTGCTGGGCGACTACGCCAAGCACTGGCACCTGCCCCTGGGGCTGGCCATCATCGCGCTGGTGGCGCTGCTGCCGGACGGCTTGGCCGGCCTGCCGGCGCAATGGCGCGCCCGCCGCGCGGCGGCGCGCCGGCAGGCGGCGGCGCCAGCCGAGCCCGGCGTCCCCGCCGCGCCGCCGCTCCCCTTGTCCGGAGGCCCCCATGCCTGAAGCCATGCTTGCCGCGCGCGGCATCACGCGCCGCTTCGGCGGCCTGGTCGCGGTCGACAATGTCTCGCTGGAACTGCACCGCGGCACCGTGCACGCCGTGATCGGCACCAATGGCGCCGGCAAATCGACCCTGATCAACATCTTGTCGGGAGAGCTGGCCGCCAGCGCGGGCGAGGTGCTGTTCGAAGGGCGCGATATCACCGCCTGGCCGCAGCCGCAGCGCGCGCGCGGCGGCCTGGGCCGCAGCTACCAGCGCTCGACCATCTTCCCGGCCCTGAGCGTCTACGAGAACTGCCGCCTGGCGGCGCAGGCCGGCCGCCAGCAGTTCTGGCGCTGGTGGCGGCGCGCCGCGGACTGTCCGCACAGCGCAGAGCGCGCGCGCCACGCGCTGGAGCGCACCGGCCTGGCCGGCAGCGCGGCGCTCCCGGCCGGGCTGCTGCCGCATGGCCACAAGCGCCAGCTCGAGATCGCCATGTGCCTGGCCGGCCATCCGCACGTGCTGCTGCTGGACGAACCGCTGGCCGGCATGGGGCCGGAAGAGACCGAGCGCATCCTCGGGCTGCTGCAGGACTTGAAGACGGAGCACGCCATCCTGCTGGTGGAGCACGACATGGATGCGGTATTCGGCAATGCCGACATCATCACCGTGATGGTCAACGGCGCGGCCATCGCCTGCGGCACCCCGGCGCAGATCCGCGCCAATGCCGAAGTGCAGAACGCCTACCTGGGAGACGACGCATGCACGCATTGATCGACGCCAGCGGCCTGCACAGCTACTACGGCGCCAGCCACGTGCTGCGCGGCGTGGACGTGCGCATCGCGGCAGGCGAATCGGTGGGCCTGGTGGGCCGCAACGGCATGGGCAAGACCACCTTGATCCGCACCTTGATGGGCCACGTGCGCAGCCGCCACGGCCGCCTGTCGGTGGCCGGCCGCGATTGCACGCGCGCCGCGCCGCACACGATTGCGCGCCTGGGCGTGGCCTACGTGCCGGAAGGCCGCGGCATCTTTCCCAACCTGAGCGTGCGCGAGAACCTGCTGGTGGCGGCCCGCCCGGGTTCGCGCGGTCAATGCGACTGGACCTGCCCGCGCGTGCTGGCGACCTTCCCGCGCCTGGCGGAGCGCCTGGGCCATGGCGGCCAGCAGTTGTCGGGCGGCGAACAACAGATGCTGGCGATCGGCCGCGCGCTCATGACCAATCCCGACCTGCTGATCCTGGACGAGGCCACCGAAGGACTGGCGCCGCTGATCGTGGCGGAAATCTGGAAGATCGTCGCCGCCATCCGCGCCACCGGCATGTCGACCCTGATCGTGGACCGCAACTACCGCGCGGTGCTGGCTCACACCGACCGCTGCCTGGTCATGGAAAAAGGCCGCATCGTGCACCAGGGCGCCAGCCCCGGGCTGGCGGCGCAGCCGCAGCAGCTGGCGCGCTACCTGGGCGTGTGACTCGCGGGCCGCGCCAGGCCGGTTCAGGACAGGATCTGCCCCAGGAAGGCGCGCGCCCGCTCGCTGCTGGGGGCGCTGAAGAACTGCTCCGGCGCGCCGGTCTCGACGATGCGGCCGCCGTCCATGAACACCACGCGATCGCCGACCTCGCGCGCGAACCCCATTTCGTGCGTGACGCACACCATGGTCATGCCCTCGCGCGCGAGCGCCACCATCGTGTCCAGCACCTCTTTCACCATCTCAGGGTCGAGCGCCGAGGTCGGTTCGTCGAACAGCATGATCTTGGGCTGCATGCACAGGGCGCGCGCAATGGCCACGCGCTGCTTCTGGCCGCCCGACAACTGCCCCGGATACTTCGAGGCATGCTCGGGAATGCGGACCCGTTCCAGGTAGTGCATGGCGCGCTCGGCGGCGCAGGCCGCGTCGATTCCTTTCACCAGGCGGGGCGCCAGCGTGCAGTTCTCCAGCACGGTCAGGTGCGGGAACAGATTGAAGTGCTGGAACACCATGCCCACTTCGGCGCGGATGCGCTCGATGTTCTTCAGGTCGTCGGTCAGCTCCACGCCGTCGACCACGATGCGCCCTTTCTGGTGCTCTTCCAGCCGGTTGAGCAGCCGGATGGTGGTCGACTTGCCCGATCCCGACGGGCCGCACAGGATCACCTTCTCGCCCGCATGCACGTCCAGCTCGAGGCCGTCGAGCACCTGGAAGTCGCCATACCATTTACCTACGTCGCGCATCATGATGATGGGCGCCGCGCCGTTCGCTCGATCCATGATTCAGGCCTTGGAAATATCGTGGCTCTCGCCGCCGCCGCTCCAGTAGCCCGGCACCGTGAGGCGCTTCTCGGAGCGGCGGAACAGGTACGACAGCACGGCGCACATGCAGAAGTAGATGATGCCGACCAGCGTGTACACCGTGAGCGCCTGGAAGGTGGCGCCCGCCAGCATCTCGCCGGCGCGCATCAGTTCGTACACGCTGATCACCGCCACCAGCGAGGTTTCTTTCACCAGCACCAGCGCATAGTTGCCCAGGGCCGGGAAAATGGTGCGCAGCGCCTGCGGCAGCACGATGTTGCGCAGGCGCTGGACCTTGCCCAGCCCCAGCGCGCGCGCCGCCTCGTACTGGCCCGCGTCGACCGACTGGATGCCGCTGCGGAACAGCTCGGCCAGGTAGGCGCCAAAGTTCAGCGTCAGCCCCAGCACGCCGGCCACGAAGGCGTTGATCACCACCCCCAGCTCCGGCAGGCCGTAATAGATGTAGAACAGTTGCAGCAATAGCGGGGTGCCGCGGATCACCTCGATATAGCAGCGTGCGGCGCGGCTCAGCACCGGCGAGCGCGACAGCCGGCACAGGCACACCAGCAGGCCGAGCGCGACGGCCAGGAACGCCGAACAGAAGAACAGGGCCAGCGTCCACAGCGACCCTTCGGCCAACGGCGCCAGATAGATGCGCAGCGTGTCGAGATCCATGGCGAACTCCCAGGTGGTTGCGTGGCTATTTGCTGATCAGGTCGGCCACGCCCCATTTCTGGCCGATCGCGGCGAGCTCGCCGTTGCGCTTCATTTCGGCCAGCGCGGCATTGACCGCGTCGAGCAGCTCGCGATTGCCCTTCTGCACCGCCATGCCGACCTGCCAGGTCTTTTGCGGCCGATACGCGGTGTCGAGCTTGACCCCCGGGATGTTCTTGGTCTTGATCTGGTAGATGATGCTGGGCGGGTCGATCACGCCCAGGTCGATGCGGCCGGCCCGCACATCGGCCAGCAGGGTGGAGTAGTCCTGGTAGGTCGATACCTTGGTGTCGGGCATGTCCTTGATCATGTTGAACTGCACCGAATCGATCAGCACCCCGACCCGCTGGCCCTGCAAGTCCTCGAAGCGCGTGTACGACTTCTTGGCCTTGGCGCCGACCACGATGCCTTCGCCCCATTCATATACCGGCGCCGAGAAATCGATGGCCTTGGCGCGCTCCTCGGTGATGAAGAGCGGCGCCGACATGACGTCGGCGCGCCCCGATGTCAGCGTCGGGATGAGACCCGAGAACGGCACGTCGGTCAGCTTGTGGCGGACCTTCAAGTGCTTGGCCACGGCATCGGCCACATCCACCATGATGCCTTCCAGCCGGTTGCTGGCGGGATTCTTGAAGCCGTGCGGCGGCGCCGACGCGGTCGTGACGATGGCCAGGCTGCCGTCCGCCTGGATCTCGGCCAGCGTGCGCGCGGCCGCGCCCGCCGCCGACATGGCCAGTCCCACGGCGGCGAGGCCGGCCAGCAGTGTCTTGATATTCATGTGGTTCCCCTTGTCGTATGTGGCGAGGAGCGGCGCTCAGGCCGGCCGGCCCTCGGGATACGCCTGTACCGCGACGGCGGCCAGCGCGCAGAATTCCTGCATCACCGTCGCCGCCAGGAACGCGGTGGCGCCCTGCACATCGTGCGGCGGCGACACCGTGTTCACATCGAAAGCGACGAAATTCATGCCCTGGAGCTGGCGCAGCAGCGCCAGCCCTTCCTTGGCCGACAAGCCGCCCCATTCCGGCGTGCAGACGCCGGGCGCGCAGGACGGGTCGAAGATGTCCATGTCGAAGCACAAGTAGACGGGGCGGCTGCCGGTGCGGCGGCGGATCTCCGCCAGCGTGGCCTGCGGATCGCGGTCGAACTCGTCGAACGGCACGACCGTGTAGCCGACCTCGCGTCCATATTCGATGATGCCGCCCATGAACGAATTACCGCGCGTGCCCACATGGAAGCTGGCCGCCACGTCGAGCACGCCTTCTTCGGCGGCGCGGGTGAATGTGGTGGCCGTGTTGTAGCCCGGGATCGGGTAAGTGTCGGTGTGCGAATCGAAGTGCACCACCACCAGGTCCGGATGGCGGCGCGCCACGGCGCGCAGTTGCGGCAGCGTCACGGCGCCGTCGCCGCCCATGGTCACGGGAATGGCGCCGGCCTCCAGCACCGTGTCGATGGCGGCCTCGATCAGCGGAAACGCCGCGTCCGGGTCGCCGGGATGGCAGGCGACGTTGCCCAGGTCGACGGCCCGCAGGAAATCCACCGGATTGGCGACGCCCCCGCGCTGGAACGGATCGAACGGGCGCAGCAGCCGCGATTGCTCGCGGATGGCGTCCGGCCCCTGGCGCGCGCCCACGCGGAACGGATGCGTGCCGCAATCGAAGGGGATGCCCACGACGCACGCGCGCGGCGCCGTGCCCGCGCGGCTGCCGGGCAGGCCCATGAATCCGGGCACGGGATGAAAGGGATTGCCGTTCGCCTGCAAGGCCTGCTCCTTCGGAAGTTCCTGGACTAGTTTCATTTCAATCGTATCGTTAGTCGATACGATCATGTTGAAATATACATTATCAAGGCGAGCAAATACCCGCCTATTAGGGAAATCCCGTCAGGCAACCAACAAATAGCTGACTAATTTAGTCTGGAATATCGTCCTGGCCGGGAGCCGGGACAGCCCCGCCCCGGCGCCCGCCGAGCAGGCTGCCGCCAGGCGGCTCGAGCTCGAAAAATGGGCGGCTGCGGCCCACCGTGCGCGATGCGCCGATCGCGTGCGCGGTTTCCAGGACCTGCGGCCCGAACACGGCCTGGGCCTGTTCGAACGACCAGCGGCTGGAAGGCACCGAGACATTGACCGCCCCCACGGGCGTGCCGCCGGCGTCGAGCACCGGCGCGCTGATCGTGATGTCGCCGGGATAGTACTCGCCATTGGAACGCGCGTAGCCATGGCGCCGCGCGAAATCCAGCTCGGCCAGCAGGGCGTCCATGTCGGTAAGCGTGCCCGGCGTATAGGCGATGCGCTCGCGGCGCTCCAGCAACTCGCGCGCACGCGGCTCGTCCAGGCGCGACAACACGGCCCGCCCCGCCGCCGTGCAATACAGGGGCAGCCGCATGCCCACCGGCATGTTGACGTACATTTCCTTGTGGGTGGCAAAGCGCGCCACGTAGACCATGTCGCCGCCTTCCGGCTCCGCCAGGCTGCAGGTTTCCTGGCTGGTGCGGTTCAGCGCATGCAGGAACGGGCTGCCGCCCAGCACCAGCGCGCTGGTGCGGGCGTATTTCATGCCCAGCTCGAGCGACCACGGCGCCAGCGAGAATTTCTTGGACAGCGGATCCTTGCGCAGGTAGCCCAGCGTCCAGAGCGTGTGCGCGAAACGCTGCACCGCGCTCTTGGTCAGGCCGGTGGCCTCGGCCAGCTCGGGCAGCGTCATGGCCGGCCGCCCCTCGGTGAAAGCGGTCAGCAGCGAAATACCGCGCGCCAGCGCGGCGACGAACAACGGCGAATCTTCGGGTGCGGTGGCGGTCATGGCGAGCACGCTAGTCGGCAAAGCCGATAGCGTACTGCATCATGAACCAACCGTATCGCAGCCCGATTGCCAGGCGCCGCCGCGCCGCGCAGGCGTCAGATCAGCGCCTCGATCAGGAATGGCCCCTTGCGCGCCAGCCCGGCCTGGACGGCCTTGGTGAAGGCTTCGATGGTGTCGACGCGCACGGCTTCGACGCCCATGCCGGCGGCCAGGCTGACCCAGTCCAGGCTGGGCTCCTGCAGATCCAGCATGCGCTTGGCGTTGCGGCCCGGTTCCTGGACGCCGACGTTCTTCATTTCGCCGTGCAGCGTGGCATAGGAACGGTTGGCCAGCACGATGGTGAGGCAGTCCAGGTTCTCGCGCGCCTGGGTCCAGAGCGCCTGTACTGTGTACATGCCGCTGCCGTCGGCCTGCAAGGTGATGACCTTGCGGTCCGGGCACGCCACCGCGGCGCCGGTGGCCAGCGGCAGGCCGATGCCGATCGCGCCGCCGGTGAGCTGCAGCCAGTCGTGCGGCGCCGAAGTCGCGCTGATGGCGGGGAACTCGCGGCCCTGGGTGACCGACTCGTCGCACACGATGGCGTTCTCGGGCAACAGGCGCGCGGTGATGATGTTGACGGCGGTGCCGGTCAGCGCGCCGGCGCGCGGCATGTCGGCCGGCGCGGCCGACGGCAGCAGGACCGGCGCGGTGGCGGCGATGCCCAGCTCGTCGGCAAGCCACTCCAGCGCCTGCAGCAGGTCTTGCTCCGGCGTGGCCAGCACGATGGGCGCCTGGTCTTGCGGCGCCAGCAGGCTGGGCTTGCCGGGATAGGCGAAGAACGCCACCGGGGCGCTGGCGCCCACCAGGATCAGCTGCCGCACATCCTTCAGCAGGGCAACGGCCTGGTCCACCGGATACGGCACGCGGGTGACCGGCGTGCGGTTGACGCCGCGCTCGGTGCGGCGGTTGGAGGTGGGCGACAGCAGCCGCACGCCAGTGGCGCGGGCGATGCGGCCGGCCACCGTCAGCGCCGGTTCGCGCAGGGCCATGCCGCCCAGCATCAGCGCCGCCCCCTGGCCCGCGCGAATGGCCTGCGCGGCGGCGCGCACGGCGTCCCGGCTGGTGCTCGGCGCGGCGGCCGGCGACGCGACCGGCGGCGCCGGCGTATCGGCGGGCAGCTCGCCCCAGGCGGCGTCGGCCGGCAGGATCAGGGTGGCGATGTTCCCCGGCGCCTGGCGCGCCACGCGCACCGCCTCGGCGGCGTCGGCGGCCAGCTCCCCGGCGGTCAGCGTGCGCCGCACCCAGTGCGACATGGGGCGCGCCACCCCTTCGACGTCGCTCGTCAGCGGCGCGTCGTATTGCACGTGGTAGGTGGCGTGATCGCCCACCACGTTGACCATGGGAGTGCGGGCGCGCTTGGCGTTGTGCAGGTTGGCCAGGCCGTTGCCCAGGCCGGGCCCCAGGTGCAGCAGCGTGGCCGCCGGCTTGTCGGCCATGCGCGCGTAGCCGTCGGCCGCGCCGGTGACCACGCCCTCGAACAATCCCAGCACGCAGCGCATGCGCGGCTTGCGATCGAGCGCGGCGACGAAATGCATTTCCGACGTGCCCGGATTGGCAAAGCAGACGTCCACATCGTTGGCAAGCAGGGTATCGCAAAGGCTGTCGGCGCCGTTCATAGGTAGTTCCGTAAAGCAATTGGTGGGAGGGATGCGGCCGGCGGCCGCGGACGGTAAGGCATCATAGGAAGGGAATACCCGCCGGGGTAGGTCCATTCCGGGCCCCAAGGATAGAACCATTGGCGCGCCCACGCCAAACCGCCGGTCGGTTCAATGCGCTCCAGATGGTGGCCGCCCCTCTCCTTGAGTGTCCTTAGGTGTCAGACACCCCTTGAGAGAGCATGGCAACTTGCCGCCCCCTCCCCGGGGTGTCTGACACCTGGGGATGCATCCCGGCCCCGTTGAACCCATGCGCCAGGCGGGCATGGACGCGCCAAGTTCGGTCATCGAACATAAAAAACCGGGCCGCTATGCGAGCCGGGAGCAAGTCGCGCATACTTTTCCCGCGACACCGTTCGCTCAACAACATAAACCGGCAGACGCCGGGGCGCCGACCGCTGGCCATCGTCCCGGCTCATGCCCTACAGGCGGAGACACATCCATGCCCAATACCTTCCCCCGCGCGGCCCGGTCGCGCCGCGCCGCGCTGGCCGCGCTGCTGTCGGCCTCGGCCGCGCTTGCCGGCGCCACCCTGGCCGGCCCGGCGCTGGCGGCCGATGCCTGGCCGAACAAGCCGATCAAGGTCATCGTCCCGTACACCCCGGGCGGCGCCACCGACACCACCACGCGCATCGTCATGGACAAGCTGGCGCAGCGGCTCGGCCAGACCATCATCGTGGAAAACCGGCCGGGCGCCAACAGCACCGTGGGCTCGGCCATCGCGGCCAAGGCGGACCCCGACGGCTATACCTTCCTGGCCATGCTGCCGGCCTATGTGATCAACACCCACCTGTACAAGCTGAGCTATTCGCCATCGCAGCTCGAGCCGGTGGTGCACATGGCCGACCTGCCACTGTTCCTGTTCGTCAGCAAGGACTTGCCGGTCGACAGCGTGAAAGAACTGGTCGACTACGGCCACAAGCACCCCGACACCCTCACCTACGCCTCCAGCGGCACCGGCTCCAGCGCCCACCTGACCGGCGCCGATTTCGCCCTGCAGGCCAAGCTGAAGATGACGCACGTGGCCTACAAGGGCAGCGCGCCGATCCTTGCCGACCTGCTGGCCGGGCGCGTGTCCATGGTGTTCGACCCGGTGCTGGTGCCGATGCAATACGTCAAGGAAGGCCGCCTGAAAGTGCTGGCGTTCACCGGCAAGCAGCGCTGGCCCACCGAGCCCGAGGTCCCCACCATGGAAGAAGCCGGCTTCCCCGGCTTCGTGACGGGCTCCTGGGCGGGCCTGCTGGCGCCCGCCGGCACGCCCAGGCCGATCATCGAGCGCATGGCCAGGGAAATCAGCGACATCGTGCACGAGCCGGACGTCACCGAGAAATTCCTGGCCGCGGGCTTCCTGCCCACCGGCAGCACGCCGGCCGAGTTCGGCGAACTGATGCGCAAGGACTCCCAGCGCTACGCCCAGATCATCAAGGAAGCCAACATCACCGCCAACTGACCCGGAGGGGCGCGCATCATGATCGACAAATTCATGGCATCGACCGCCGAGGCGGTGGCGGACATCCCCGATGGCGCCACCCTGCTGATCGGCGGTTTCGGCGGGGCCGGCATGCCCACCGACCTGATCGACGCCCTGATCGACCAGGGTGCGCGCGACCTGACGGTGGTCAACAACAATGCCGGCAACCATGAAACCGGGCTGGCCGCGCTGATCAAGGCGGGGCGCGTGCGCAAGATGATCTGCTCGTTCCCCAAGGCCTCGCATTCGTGGGTCTTCAACGACCTGTACCGGCGCGGCCAGATCGAGCTGGAATGCGTGCCGCAAGGCACCATCGCCGAGCGCCTGCGCGCCGCCGGCGCCGGCCTGGGCGGCTTCTACACGCCCACGGCCTATGGCACCGAACTGGCCGCCGGCAAGGAAACGCGCGAGATCGACGGCCGCCACTATGTCTTCGAGAAACCCCTGCACGGCGACTTCGCGCTCGTGCAGGCCGACCGCGCCGACCGCTGGGGCAACCTCACCTACCGCATGAGCGCCCGCAACTTCGGGCCGGTGATGTGCATGGCGGCGGCCACCACCATCGTGCAGGTGCGCGAACGCGCCGAACTGGGCGACCTGCCGCCCGAGGCCATCGTCACCCCGGGCATCTTCGTGCACCGGGTGGCAGTGGTGCCCAACCCGAGCTTCTCGAGCTGAACAGCGCCATGACCGCAACCCCGACATTCCGGCCCCTGACGCGCGCCGAGCTGGCGCAGCGCGTGGCCCGCGACATTCCCGAAGGCAGCTACGTCAACCTGGGCATCGGCATGCCGGTGCTGATCGCCGCCTGCCTGCCGCCCGGCCGCGAGATCATCCTGCACAGCGAGAACGGCATCCTGGGCATGGGGCCGCCGCCGGCGCCGCAGGCGGCCGACCGCGACCTCATCAACGCCGGCAAGCAGCCCGTCACCCTGCTGCCGGGCGGCGCGTTCTTCCATCATGCCGATTCGTTCGCGATGATGCGCGGCGGCCACCTGGACATCTGCGTGATGGGCGGCATGCAGGTCTCGGCGCGCGGCGACCTGGCCAATTGGTCGCTGGGCCGCGCCGGCGAACCGCCCGCGGTGGGCGGCGCCATGGACCTGGCGGTGGGCGCGCGGCGCGTCTACATCATGATGGAGCACAACTCGAAAGACGGCTCGCCCAAGATCGTCGAGCGCTGCACCCTGCCGCTGACCGGCGCCGGCGTGGTCAGCCGCGTGTACACCGACCTGGCCGTCATCGACGTCACGCCCGGAGGCCTGGTGGTTCGCGATATGATCGACGGCCTGACCCTGGAAACGCTGCAGTCGCGCACCGGCGCGCCGCTGCGCGCCGCCTGATGCGCAACCCGCCGCCCCCGCCCGACTACGCCGCGCCGCTGCCCGCCGACGAACACCCCGACCGCTTCCGCGGCGACCCGGATTTCATGCTGACGCTGTCGCGCGGCCTGCGCGTCATCCGTGCCTTCGGCGAACGCCGCTATCCGCAGACCGCCGCCGACCTGAGCCGGCGCGCCGGGTTGCCGCGCGCGGTCACGCAACGCTGCCTGCACACCCTGATCCGCCTCGGGTTCGCCGAACGGCACGGCCGCCACTACGTGCTGACGCCGCTGATCCTCAGCCTCGGGCACGCCTATTTTTCGTCCACGCCGTTCGTGTCGCTGGCCCAGCCGGTCCTGGAGGAGCTCAGCGCCACCGTCAACGAGACCTGCGCGCTGGCCATCCTGGAAGGCAACGAAGTTCTCTACCTGGCGCGCTCCGAAGTGCATCGCATCCTGGCCACCACGCTGGGGCTGGGCAGCCGCCTGCCGGCCTATTGCACCACCATCGGACGCGTCATGCTGGCGCAATTGCCGCCGGCCGCGCTGGACCGCTATTTCGACACGGTGGAGCTGGCGCCCTACACGGAATTCACCGAGACCTCGCCGGCGCGCCTGCGCGAGATCATCGCGCGGGTGCGCGAACAGGGCTACGCGGTGGTGGACCAGGAAATCGACCTGAATGTGCGCGCCATCGCCGTGCCGGTGCGCGCGGCCAGCGGCAAGGCGTGCGGCGGCCTCAACGTGAGCGTGAAGTCGTCGCGCGTGCCGCTGGCGCGGCTGACCGGCGAGTTCCTGGCGCCCATGCAGGCCGCCGCGGACCGGCTCGGCCAGTTCCTGGTGCTGTAGCGCGGGCCGGCCGGCCCGCGCCGGCCAATCAGCGGATCGGCCAGGGGTACATGGCGCCGCCCTGGTTCCACAGCGCGTTGGTGCCGCGCTCCAGGCCCAGCTTGCTGCCCTTGCCGACGTTGCGCTCGAAGATCTCGCCGTAGTTGCCCACCGCCTTGATGGCGTTATAGGCCCACTTCTCGTCCAGGCCCATGTTCTTGCCGGCGCCCGGCGTCACGCCCAGGATGCGCAGCACGTTCGGGTTGGCGCTCTTGGTCATCTCGTCGACGTTCTGCTGGGTGATGCCGTATTCCTCGGCTTCCATCAGCGCGAACAGCGTCCAGCGCACGATGCCCAGCCAGTTCTCGTCGCCCTGGCGCACCATGGGGCCCAGCGGCTCTTTCGAGAAGCGTTCGGGCAGGATCTGGTAGTCGGCCGGGTTGGCCACCTGGGTGGCGCGCACCGCGGCCAGTTGCGAAGCGTCGTCGGTGAACGCGTCGCAGCGGCCCGATTCGAACGCGCGCACCACTTCGGTGACCTTGTCGATGACCACCGGCGTGAACTTGATGCCATGGGCGCGGAACCAGTCGGCCAGGTTCAGCTCGGTGGTGGTGCCGGGCTGCACGCAGATGGTGGCGCCGTCCAGTTCCTTGGCGCTCTTGACGCCCAGCGCCGTGCGCACCAGCACGCCCTGGCCGTCGTAGAAGCTCGGCGCCACCGCGGCGAGGCCCAGCGAGGTGTCGCGCGTCTGCGTCAGGGTGACCGTGCGCAGCAATACATCGACTTCGCCCGATTGCAGCGCGGTGAAGCGCTGCTGGGTGGACAAGGCGGTGCCCTTGAACTTGCCGGCGTCGCCGAACACGGCCGCGGCGACCGCGCGGCAGATGTCGACGTCCATCCCTTCCCATTCGCCCTTGCTGTTGGTGGCGCTGAACCCCGACACCCCGTCGGTCAGGCCGCACTGCACGAAACCCTTGTTCTTGACCGCATCCAGGGTGGGGCCGGCCAGGGCCGCCTGGGATACGCATGCCAGCGCGATGGCGCCGGCGATCGAGGCAATTTGCCGCTTCATGGTCGCTACTCCTCTCTTAAAGTTCGAGCGCGGCCCGGACCGCCTTGTGGGCGGCGCAGGACGCATGGTTGTCCGGCCCGGGCGTGCCGGGCGGTCAGCAAATGTACGCCAAGTCGGTCGGCAAGAACAGAGCCGCGGCGTCAGGTGCCCGGCAGGCCGGTGGTGTCGAGGGAGAAGGCGGCCGCGGCGCGGCCGATGCGGTCGTTGACGGCGCTCCAGGCGGCGTCGGCGGGCGGCGCCTGGACCAGAATGCGGGCATGGCCGGCGCCGTCGAGTTCGCGCAGCAGCGCGTACAGGTCGTGGGCATAGCGGCGCGGGTCGGCCGCCACCTGGCGCCAGGCGATGCGCCGGTCCAGGCCGGCCGGCGGCGGCTCGAAGGCGACCACCGCCACGCTGCCGGCCGGCAGTCGGCTGCCGCGCGCCGCCTCGGCCAGCCGCGCGGCGGCGACCAGCTCCAGCGGCGTGTGCGGGGCGTAGTGCGCCTTCAAGGTGCCCGAGGCGCGCGGCGCGGCGGCATCGGGCAGGCCTACCGGCTCGCCCAGCACAGCCTCGATCTGGGCCGCCGTGACGTGGCCCGGACGCAGCAGCACCGGACCCACGCCGCGCGCCAGCCGCGACAGGTCGAGGATGGTGGACTCGATGCCGACCTCGGCCGGCCCGCCGTCCAGCACCGGCATGCCCTGCGCCACTTCGAGGGGAAATTCGCCGCGCACATGCTCCGCGCGGGTGGGCGAGACCTGGCCGAACTTGTTGGCCGAGGGCGCGGCCACGCCGCCATGGCCCCCCGGCCTGCCGGCCGCAAAGGCGCGCAGCAGCGCCTGCGCCACCGGGTGCGAGGGACAGCGCAGGCCGATGCTGTCCTGTCCGCCGCTGACGGCCGCGCCGATGCCCGGCGCGCGCGGCAGGATCAGGGTCAGCGGGCCGGGCCAGAAGGCGTCGATCAGGCGCCGCGCCTTGGCGGGCACGTCGGCGGCCCAATAGCCCAGGTCAGCCCCGGGGGCCAGGTGCACGATTACCGGGTGATTGGCGGGCCGGCCCTTGGCCGCGTAGATGCGCGCCACGGCCTGCGGGTTCTCGGCATCGGCGCCCAGGCCGTATACCGTTTCGGTGGGAAAGGCCACCAGTTGGCCGGCCAGCAGCCGCGCCGCGGCATGCGCGATGGCCGGATCGCCGGCGGAGGTCGGATGGCTGGACATGGCGGACGCTTACGCCGGCGCGGCCATGCCCAGCGCCGCCGCCACGCGCGCCGCGTCGGCGCGCGCCTGCTCGAGCGTGGCGGCCACCACGGTCACGTGGCCCATCTTGCGGCCGCGGCGCGCCTCGTGCTTGCCATACAAGTGCAGCTTGGCCGAGGACACGGCCAGGGCCGCCGCCCAGTCGGGCTCGCGCGGCGCATCCGCGCCCGGCGCGAACCAGATGTCGCCCAGGATGTTCAGCATGACGGCCGGCGCCAGCAAGGCCGTGCTGCCCAGCGGCAGGCCGGCCATGACGCGCGCCTGCTGCTCGAACTGGCTGGTCAGGCAGGCATCGATCGTGTAGTGGCCGCTATTGTGCGGGCGCGGCGCGATCTCGTTGACCACCAGGCTGCCGTCGGTCAGCACGAAGAACTCGACGCACAGCACGCCGTGGTAGCCCAACCCCTGCGCAATCGCGCGCGCGGCGTCGGTGGCCTGGGCCTGGCGGCGCGCATGGGCCGCGTCGGCGTCGGTCGTGGCCACGGTCGACACCGCCAGGATGCCGTCGCGGTGCAGGTTGCGCGCCACCGGAAACACGACGTCGGCGCCGTCGAAACCGCGCGCCAGCACCACCGAGATCTCGTAGTCCAGCGGCATCAGGGCCTCCAGCACGCACGGCACGCCGCCGAAGCCGGCGTACGCGGCCAGCGCCTCGTCGCGCGAGGCCACGCGCGCCTGGCCCTTGCCGTCGTAGCCCAGCCGGGCCACCTTGAGAATGCCGGGAAACAGCGCATCGGGCGCGTCGTGCAGGTCCTGCGGCGCGCGGATGGCGGCATGCGGCGCCACCGGGATGCCCTGCGCGGCGATGAACGTCTTTTCGGCGATGCGGTCCTGGACGATGGCCACCGCGTCGGCCGCCGGACTGACCCGGCACTGCCGCGCCGCCAGGGCGCGCAGGCTTTCGGCCGGCACGTTCTCGAACTCGGTGGTCACCGCGCGACAGGAGCGCGCCAGCTCCGCCAGGCCGGCGGGATCGTCGTAGGCGGCCTGGATGTGGCGGTCGGCCACCATGGCGGCCGGGCCATCGGCGGCCGGATCGAGCACGGCGACCCGGTAGCCCAGGCTTTGCGCCGCGTGGCAGAACATGCGGCCGAGCTGGCCGCCGCCGAGCAGGCCCAGCCAGTCGCCCGGCGCAATCGTGAAGGAAGCAGAGGATGAAGTCATTCGTCGATGGCGCGCCCGCGACGGGTGCGCGGCAGGTTCAGGGCTGGGGAGGCACGGCCATGTTGCGGGCCGCTTCGGTCTGGCGGGCGCGGAACGCCACCAGCCTGGCGTGCAGGGCGTCGTCGGTGGCGGCCAGGGTGGCGATGACGTGCAAGGCCGCATTGGCCGCCCCCGCCTCGCCGATGGCGAACGTGGCCACCGGCACGCCCTTGGGCATCTGCACGATGGACAAGAGCGAATCCTCGCCGCGCAGGTAGCGGGACGGGACCGGCACGCCGAAGACCGGCACTTCGGTCAGGGCGGCCATCATGCCGGGCAGGTGGGCGGCGCCGCCGGCGCCCGCGATGATGCCGCGCAAGCCGCGCGCGCGCGCCGCGGCGCCGTAGTCGGCCATGTCCTGCGGCATGCGGTGGGCGGAGATCACGCGGGCTTCGTGCGGCACGCCGAATTCCTCCAGCATGGCCACGGCATGCTTCATGATGTCCCAGTCGCTGGATGAACCCATGATCACGCCCACCACGGGAGTGGCCGGCGCGGTTGCGGAAGAAGAAGTCGTCATGGCGGAGGTCGGCAAGGCGGAAGAAGGCGCCGGCGCGCACGGCGCGGGCGACGGAAAACCCGGTATTTTACCCGGCCCGGCACGCGGCCGGCCGGCTAGGCCCCGCCCTGCCCCTGCGCCGCCGGGACGGCGCGGCATTCGCCCAGGCCGCACTCCAGCGAGGCGGCGCCGACGTTGAGCAGAATGGCCAGCAGGAACAGCCCCATGACGATCAGCGCGGGCAGCGACACGGGCTTCTTCAGGGCGTTGTCGCCCCATTTGCGGTCGGCCGCCAGCATCAGCACGCAGAACACCAGCAGCCCGCAAAACAACAGGAACGCCCAGGAATACACGTGCATGCCGAACAGCGGCGGCGCGGCGGGCGCGGACGGCGCCAGCAACTGGTTGCCGGCCGCGACCAGGCCGCCCAGGGCCGCCGCGATCACCATGGCGTAATGCAGCGGCGACGGTCCCAGCCGGATATTCAGCAGCAAGCCCACGCCGGCCATGATGAAGGCCGCGCGCTGCAGCAGGCAGAGCGGGCACGGTCCTGCGCCGGACAGCAGTTGCCAGGCGAAGGCGGCATACAGGGCGACGCTGACTCCCAGCAGCGCCAGCGTATTGACGATGCGCGAACCGCGCGCCGGGTTGAGCGAAAAAATGACGCTCATCTACAAAGCCGGCATCAGCGGCTGGACCAGATGCAGCCGCGCCCCGGCGACGAACACCAGCAGGGTCGCCAGCCACAGCGTGAAGCACGGCCGGCGCTTGCCGAGCATGCCGTACAGCACCGCCAGCGCGCTGGTCAGAAAGGGCAACATCATGATCATCGCGATCAATCCTCCGGAGGTCGATCGTTACGATACGAAATATTTTTTTGCCCTGGCCGGCAAACAAGCGGGGCAAAGCGCCCTATTTCCGCCGATTGGCCGGCGCCGCGCGCCGGCCGGCGGCGGCCTCAGGCCATCAGGCGGTCGAGCGCCTCGCGGTACTTGGCCGCGGTTTTTTCCAGTACGTCCTGCGGCAGGCGCGGGGCAGGCGGGGTTTTGTCCCAGTCCTGGGTTTCCAGCCAGTCGCGCACGAACTGCTTGTCGAACGACGGCGGGCTGATGCCGACGCGATAGCCGTCGGCCGGCCAGAAGCGCGAGGAATCCGGCGTCAGCACTTCGTCCATCAGGTAGAGCCGGCCATCGTCGTCCAGGCCGAATTCGAACTTGGTGTCGGCGATGATGATGCCCTTGGTGGCGGCGAACTGCGCGGCCTCGGTATACAGGCGCAGCGTCACGTCGCGGATGCGTTCGGCCATTTCCTGGCCGACTTCGTTGACGACATGGGCGAAGTCGACGTTTTCGTCGTGCATGCCGAATTCGGCCTTGGCCGCCGGCGTGAAGAGCGGTTCGGGCAGCTTGCTGGCCTGCTGCAGGCCGGCCGGCAACTGGATGCCGCACAGCGAGCCGGTGGCCTGGTAGTCCTTCCAGCCGGAACCGATCAGGTAGCCGCGCGCCACGGCCTCGACGAGGATCGGCTTGAGGCGCTTGACCACCACCGCCCGGCCGCGCACCTGGTCGAGCTCGTCGGCCGCCACCACGTCTTCGGGCCGCACGCCGGTGGAATGGTTGGGCAGGATGTGCGCCAGCTTGCGCAGCCAGAATTCGGTCAGCTCGGTGAGCACCTGCCCCTTGCCGGGAATGGGGTCGTCGAGGATCACGTCGAAGGCGGAAATGCGGTCGGTGGCGACGATGAGCAGTTTGTCGTCGCCCACGGCGTACATGTCGCGCACCTTGCCGCGACCCAGGAGCGGCAGGGACTTGATGCTGGATTGGTGCAGGGCGGAAGTCACGAATCGGCCTATGGCAAAAATGAGCATAGATTACTGCAAATGCCGCCGCCCCGCAGATCCGTTAGCCTAGGGCCTGTTCCCTCTAAAAGGAACAGGCCCTGCCGCGCAACCGAGGAGTCCAGCCATGACCGCAAGCCCGTCCTTTTCGCCACTGACCGGCGGCTGCCAGTGTGGCGCCGTGCGCTACGAGATCACCGCCGAACCGCTGACCACCGCCACCTGCCACTGCCGCGATTGCCAGTACGCCAGCGGCGGCGGCCCGGCGCATGCCCTGCTGCTGGCGCCGCAGGCGCTGGCCGTGCGGCGCGGCCAGGCGCGCGAACACCGCTACCTGGGCGACTCCGGCAATACGGTGGTGCGCAGCTTCTGTCCGGACTGCGGCACGCCGCTGTTCGGGCATACGGAAGGCCAGGACTACGTCATCGTGAAAGCGGGGTCGCTGGACGACCCCGCGGCGTTCCGCTCGCGCATGACGCTATGGGCCGATTCGGCCCCGCCATGGCATCACGTGGATACATCGGTGCCCTGCCACGGCGGCAAGGCGGCGGGCTGAGGCGCCCGCCTGGCGTCCGGGGGCCGGGCGGCCCCCGGGCGACGGCTTACTGCACCACCTGGGCGAGCTTGCCGGCGGCGTACTGCTGGGCCATGTCGGTCAGCGGCAGGGGCTTGATCTTGCTGGCGTTGCCCGCCGTGCCGAACTGGGTGTAGCGCTGCACGCAAATGGCCTTGGCGGCCGCGCGGGCCGGCTTCAGGTATTCGCGCGGGTCGAACTTGCTGGGGTTCTCGGCGAAGAAGCGGCGGATGGCGCCGGTCATGGCCAGGCGGATGTCGGTGTCGATGTTGACCTTGCGCACGCCGAACTTGATCGCTTCCTGGATTTCCTCGACGGGCACGCCGTAGGTTTCCTTCATGTCGCCGCCGAATTCGCGGATCTCGGCCAACAGGTCCTGCGGCACACTGGAGCTGCCGTGCATCACCAGGTGGGTGTTGGGCAGGCGCGCATGGATCTCCTTGATGCGCGAGATCGACAGGATGTCGCCGGTGGGCTTGCGGGTGAACTTGTAGGCGCCGTGGCTGGTGCCGATGGCGATGGCCAGCGCGTCGAGCTGGGTCTTGCGCACGAAGTCGGCGGCCTGCTCCGGATCGGTGAGCAACTGCTCGCGGGTCATGGTGCCCTCGGCGCCGTGACCGTCTTCCTTGTCGCCCTTCATGGTTTCCAGCGAGCCGAGGCAGCCGAGCTCGCCCTCGACCGTGACGCCCACTTTGTGGGCCATGTCGACGACCTTCTTGGTGACCTCGACGTTGTAGTCGTAGTCGGCGATGGTCTTGCCGTCTTCTTCCAGGGAGCCGTCCATCATGACGCTGGAGAAGCCCAGGTCGATGGCGCCCTGGCAGACCTTGGGCGACTGGCCGTGGTCCTGGTGCATGACCACGGGAATGTGCGGATAGGACTCGACCGCCGCCTGGATCAGGTACTTCAGGAAGCCCTCGCCCGCATATTTGCGCGCGCCGGCCGAGGCCTGCATGATCACCGGGCTGTCGGTTTCAGCGGCGGCTTCCATGATGGCCTGGACCTGCTCCAGGTTGTTGACGTTGAACGCGGGAATGCCGTAACCGTGCTCGGCAGCGTGGTCGAGCAACTGGCGCATGGAAACTAGGGCCATGGTGGTCCTCCTGATAGGCAATGGAATGATTGGTTGGAGCCTTGCTGAACAGCGGGATTTTAGCCGGGATTCCGGCCGCCTCCCGGCGCGGGGCCGGCCAGGACGTAACCAACTTCATCAAAAGGACGGCACGCGGGCGCCGCGCTTGTCAGGGCTTGACCGTCTGTAAGGAATTTGCGCGGGCGCGACAGACAGCCGCGCCCGCGCCCAGACGGCCGCTCAGGCGGCCACCGCCTCGCGCTGGACGGCGCGCGAAGCCGGGTGGTAGTGGGCGGCGAACACCAGGCGGCCGGCCGACCAGGCGCGGCTGACCAGCGGCAGCTGGCCGACCAGCGCGACCGCCACCAGGTCGGCGCGCAGCCCCACGGCGATGCGGCCGCGGTCGTCCAGGCCGCAGGCGTCGGCCGGGTTGGCGGTGACCAGGGCCACCGCCTGCGACAGCGTCAGGTCGCTCTGCGCCGCCACGGCGAACGCCGCGGCGATCAGGGTCGAGGGCTGGTAGTCCGAGCACAGGCAGCTCGCCACGCCGGCGCGCACCGCGTCGATGGCCCGCATCGAGCCGCTCTGGCTCTGGCCGCGCAGCACATTGGGCGCGCCCAGGATGGTCGGCAGGCCGCAGGACACCGCGGCGGTGGCGGTGTCCAGGTTGATCGGGAATTCGCTCATCGACACGCCCAGGTTGCGCATGGTGGCGATGCGCTGCACCGAATCGTCGTCATGGCTGGCGGTCGGCACGCCCAGGCGGCGCGCATGCGCCAGCAGGGTCTCGACCCGCAAGGCGGCGCCGTCGCGCGCGCGCAGCTTGGCGCGGGCGGCTTCCTCGGCCTCGTCGCGGCTCATGGCGTGGTTGCCCATCATGTATTGCAAGTAGGCTTCCAGGGTCTTGAATTGGCCTTGCCCCGGCGAGTGGTCCATGACCGACAGCAAATCGACCACGCCGTCGTCGAGCAGCGCCTGCAACACCGGCATGGCCGTCTCGTCGGTGATCTCGTAGCGGCAGTGCACCCGGTTGTCTACCAGGCTGTGGGCGCGGAAGGCATGCAGCGCGCGCGCCACCTGGGCGGCGGTCTGGTTGTTGCGCACGCCCCATTCGTTATTGGCGAACGACAGCGCGTGAAATGGCGTGGTGATGCCGGCCGCGGCGTTGCGGCGGTCCACCTGGGCCACGGCGAAATCCAGCGGGAACAGCACGCGCGAGCGCGGCTCGGCTTCCTTCTCGATGGCGTCGCAGTGCACGTCGATCAGCCCGGGCAGCAAGGTCTGGCCTTCCAGGTCGATCTCGGCGGCGCCGCGCGCGCCGTCGGGCTCGATGGCGGCGATCACGCCATCCTCGATCAGCAGCGCGGCATCGGACAGTACCGCGTCGGGCAGGACGACGCGGGCATGGGTCAGGTACAGGGCGGACATGGTTACTCCAGGGCGTCGGCCGGGACGGCCGGACGGATGGGCAGGATACGCGTGGCGACCTGGTCGCGCACGGCCTCGTCATGGAAAATGCCGACCAGGCAGCGGCCGGCGGCCACCGCCTCGCGGATCAGGGCCACCACCACCGCGCGATTGTCGGCGTCCAGCGAAGCGGTGGGCTCGTCCAGCAGCAGCACCGGGTGGCCGCCGATGAAGCCGCGCGCGATGTTCACGCGCTGCTGCTCGCCGCCGGAGAACGTCGCCGGCGGCAGGTTCCACAAGCGTTGCGGCACGTTCAGGCGCGCCAGCAGCTCGGCCGCCCGGTCGCGCGCCTGGCCGGCGTCGACGCCGCGCTCGCGCAGGGGCTCGGCCACCACGTCCAGCGTGGCGACCCGCGGAATCACGCGCAGGAACTGGCTGACGTAGCCGATCACATCGCGCCGCAGGCGCAGGATGCGCTGCTCCGGCGCGCCGGTCAGCTCGACCCAGTCGGCGCCGTCGCGCACGCGGATGCTGCCTTCGGTGGCCAGGTAGTTGCCGTACAGGCAACGCAGCAGCGTGCTCTTGCCGGTGCCGGATGGACCCGCCAGCACCAGGCAGTCGCCCGGCCCGGCCTCGAAGTCTACGCCTTGCAACACGGGCAGCCGGATGCCGCCCTGGTTGTGCAGCGTGAACATCTTGCCCAGGCCGCGCACCTCGATCAGGGAAGTAGAGGCATTCATCGAATCAACTCTGCAAAATGGAGGACACCAGCAACTGGGTGTAGGGATGCTGGGGGTCGTCGAGGATCTGGTCGGTCAGGCCGCTTTCAACCACGCGGCCGCCCCGCATCACCAGCGTGCGGTGGGCCAGCAGCCGCGCCACGGCCAGGTCGTGGGTGACGACGATGGCCGCCAGCTTCAGGTCGGCCACCAGCTGGCGCAGCAGGTCGAGCAGGCGCGCCTGCACCGAGACGTCCAGCGACGCGGTGGGCTCGTCCATGAACACCATGCGCGGGTGCGTGACCAGGTTGCGGGCGATCTGCAGGCGCTGCTGCATGCCGCCGGAGAATGCCGCCGGCGCATCGTCCAGGCGGCCGGCGTCGATCTCCATCTTGTGCAGCCAGCTGCCGGCCACGCGCCGCAATTCGCCGTAGTGGCGCCCGCCCACGGCCATCAGGCGCTCGGCGATATTGGCGCCGGCGCTGACCTGCATGCGCAGGCCATCGCGCGCATTCTGCCGCACGAAGCCCCAGTCGGTCCGGGCCAGCACGCGCAGGTGCGCGGCCGACAGCGACGCCAGGTCGACGAAGCCGCGGTCGCGGGTGTCGTACCAGACACTGCCGGACTCGGGCCGGGCCTGCCACGACACTGCCTGCAGCAGCGTGCTCTTGCCCGAGCCGGACTCGCCCACCACGCACAGCACTTCGCCGGGGTGCAGGTCGAAGCTGATGTCGCGGCAGCCGTGCACGCCGTCCCAGGTGCAGGTCATGTCGCGCACGGAAAGCAGGGGTTGGCTGTTCATGCTGCGGCCTCCGGAGCGGCCGGCGCGGCGGCGCCGAGGTGGCCGTGGGCGCGGCGGTCGGCGCAGTACTCGGTATCCGAGCAGACGAAACGCCGCGTGCCCTGGTCATCCAGAATGATCTCGTCGAGGTAGCTTTCGCGCGAGCCGCACAGGTCGCAGCACTGGTCCCACTGCTCGACGCGGAACGGGTGATCGTCGAAGTCCAGGCTCTTGACGCGCGTATACGGCGGCACCGCATACACGCGCTTCTCGCGGCCGGCGCCGAACAGCATCAGCGCCGGGCTGCGGTCCAGCTTCGGATTGTCGAACTTGGGGATCGGCGAAGGCCGCATTATGTAGCGGCCGTTGACGATGACCGGGTAGTCGTAAGTGGTGGCGATGTGGCCGTGCTGCGCGATGTCCTCGTACAGCTTGACGTGCATGCTGCCGTACTCGGCCAGCGCATGCATGGTGCGGGTCTCCGTCTCGCTCGGCTCCAGCCAGCGCAGCGGCTCGGGAATCGGCACCTGGTACACCATGATCTGCCCTTCGCGCAGCGGCGTCTCGGGAATGCGGTGGCGGGTCTGCACGATGGTGGCCGCGCGGGTGGACTCGGTGGTGCGCACGCCGGTGACGCGGCCGAAGAAGCGGCGGATGTTGATGGCGTTGGTGGTGTCGTCGGAACCCTGGTCGATCACTTTGAGCACGTCGGCCGGCCCGATGATGGCCGCCGTGACCTGGATGCCGCCGGTGCCCCAGCCGTAGGGCAGCGGCATTTCGCGGCTGCCGAACGGCACCTGGTAGCCGGGGATGGCGACCGCCTTGAGCAGCGCCCGGCGCAGCATGCGCTTGGTGGACTCGTCCAGGTACGCGAAGTTGTAGTGGTCGTCGCGCGCGACCGTCTGTGTAGCGGAATTCATGACGACAGGGCCTCGTCGGCGAGGGTGGCGGGGGCCGCGGCGGGTGCGGCGGCGGAGGGCGCGGGCGGCGCGGCGGCGGCCTGTTCCTGGCGCAGGCGGCGCAGCAGTTCCAGGTTGGCCTGGAAGTCCACGTAATGCGGCAGCTTCAAGTGCTGCACGAAGCCGGAGGCCTCGACGTTGTCGCTGTGATACAGCACGAACTCGTGGTCATTGGCGGGCGAATCGGCGGCCTCGCCCAGCTCCGCGGCCTTGAGCGCGCGGTCGACCAGCGCCATCGACATGGCCTTGCGCTCGCCATAGCCGAAGGTCAGCCCGTAGCCGCGCGTGAACTTCGGCGGCTCGTGGGCATTGCCGGCGAACTGACTGACCATCTGGCATTCGGTCAGCTCGATCTCGCCCACGGTAACGGCGAAGCCCAGTTCTTCGATGAACATCTCCACCTCGAGCGTGCCATAGCGGATCTCCGCGGCGAACGGGTGGGTATTGCCGTAGCCGCGCTGCGTGGAATAGCCCATCGACAGCAGAAAGCCCTCGTCGGCGCGCGCCAGGTTCTGCAGGCGCGCATCGCGCCCGGCGGGAAAGGCAAGCGGCTGGCGCGTCAGGTCGAACGGCGCCGGATCGCCCGGCGGCACCGGCTCCTGGTCGATCAGGTCGTCGTGCTGCAGCAAGTCGGTGACGCGCGGCATGGAGGCGGGCAAGGGCTGGTCGGCCGGCGCCAGCGGCTCGGCGGCCGCGCCCTCTTCTTCCAGCGAGAAATCCAGCAGCCGCTGCGTGTAGTCGTAGGTGGGGCCGAGTATCTGGCCGCCCGGCACATCCTTGAAAGTGGAAGAAATACGGCGCGCCAGGCGCATGCGCGCCGTGTCGGCCGGCTGCGTATAGCCGAAGCGCGGCAGCGTGGTGCGATAGGCGCGCAGCAGGAACACCGCCTCGATCACATCGCCGGCGGCCTGCTTGATGGCCAGCGCGGCCAGTTGCGGATCGTACAGCGCGCCTTCGGCCATGACGCGCGACACCGCCAGCGGCATCTGCTGGCGGATCTGCGCCAGCGTCAGCTCGGGCACGCCGGTATCGCCGCGCCGGTAGGCGTCCAGCATGCGGTAGGAATTCAGGATGGCGCGCTCGCCCCCTTTGACAGCGACGTACATGTCAGTCCTCCACGATGACCGTGCGGGGCAGCCCGCACAGCCGGTTGCCCTGGATCAGGAACACGTCCACGCCCAGCGGAAACAGCTGATGATTGGCGCGCCACTGCGCCCAGAAGCCGGCCGGCAGGCCGGCCGCGCGCAGCGTGCGCCGGGTCGCGATGCCGGGGCCGGCAAGCGTCACGGCCGCGCCCGCCGCGAGCGATTCCACTTCCAGCAGCACGGTGGCCGACAAATCGGGATAGGCCGGCTCGCCCGGATGGCAATGCGCCAGGTCGGGCGCCGCCGCGCCGGCGGGCGCCACGACGAAGCGGGCCTGCGCCGGCTCGTCGACCAGCGGGCAGCCGCAATGAAAGCGCAGGAAGCGCCGCACTGCCTCATCCACGCCGGCCGGCAGCCAGACGGGCGTGTCGACGTCGGCCAGGGCCAGCAGCATGGCCGTCATGGCGGGCGACAGGCCGGGCGGCACGCCGCATTCGGCGGCGATCTCCTGGATATCGCCGGGATGCGCCAGCGCATGCAGGGCGGCGCGGAAGGTTGCCTGGGACTGCGCCACGGCATCCTGGAAGCCGGGCAGCGGCGCGGCCTCGACGGCGCTCGATAAGGTTTGCATGTCAGTCCTCGCCTCGCACCATGGTGAAGAATTCCACTTGCGTCCGGGCCGCCACGCGCGAGCGCTGCTCGGCGCGCTCGGCCAGGTCGCGCGAAAGCGGCTCGATGACCTCGGCCTGTACCCTGGCGCGCCAGTCGTCGCGCTGCAGCAGCGCGTCCAGCAGCGCCGCCTGCTCGGCATGGCGGCGTCCGCGCCCGGGCACGTAGCTCACGCCCATGACGCCGCCGTCCAGCGTGACGGCGCAGCGGGTCACGCTCATTTCGCCCAGGTTGAACTGTGCGCCGGTGCCGCCGCTGCGGGCGCGCACCATGGCCATGCCGTTTTCGGCCGCCCGCAGCGTGCGGTGCGCCGGCAGGGGCCCCAGGCCTTGCACGGCCCGCTCCAGCGCGGCCGGCTCGGCCAGCGCCAGGACCCGCATCCAGGCGGCGCGAGCCGCCGTGTCGGCGGAGAGTGTCGGAGTCGCTTGCATTCGTTGGTTTCCTCTAAACGTCTAGACGACTAGATGTGCTATGATACGAAAGGAATGGCGGCCAGTACACCATCGGCGCGTGAATTTTTGATGACACCGTGGCAAGCTGTCACAGCGCCCCACGAAGGCGCGCGACTGATGCACAATCATGGCCGTCCAGCATGAAGCTGCCATTACGGAACGGATTATCACCATGGTCGAACGAGGCTCCGGTGTCGCGGTATGGCGACAAATCGGTGAACTGCTGGCGGACGAGATCCGCAACAAGCTCTACGCGCCCGGCGAACGCCTGCCGCCCGAGCCCGAGCTGGCGGCCAAGTTCTCGGTCAACCGCCACACCATCCGGCGCGCCATGGGCGAACTCGAGCAAAGCGGCCTGGTGCGCATCGAGCAGGGCCGCGGCACTTTCGTGCAGGAACACGCCATCGACTACGCCATCGGGCGGCGCACGCGCTTTTCCGAGAACCTGCGCAGCCAGGGCATGCTGGGCTACATCGAGGTAATGGGCAGCCAGAGCGTGCGCGCCGCCGAGGCCGCGCGCCACCTGGGCCTGGCCCGCACCGCGCCGCTGCTGCGCGTGCAGTCGCTGGGCAAGGCGGAGAACCGCTGCATCGATGTCTCGGAACACTACCTGGACGAAAGGCGCTTCCCGGATTTCGCCGACATCCTGCGCAAGCTGCGCTCCATTTCGCGCGCTTACGCCCACTATGGCGTGTCGGACTACACGCGCAAATGGTCGCGCATCACGGCGGCCATGCCCACGCCCGAAGTCGCGCGCCTGCTGGGCCAGCCCAAGACCCGCCCCATCCTGCAAGTGGAGTCGCTCAACGTCGACGGCGACGGCGCGCCCCTGCAATACAGCGTGACGCGCTTCGTGGGCGACTGGGTCCAGTTGATGGTGTCCGACGAGGCCGCCTGAACACGCACGGGCCCGCGCCCGTCCGCCGATATTCATCTAGACATCCGGCTGTCATAGAACCTCGATAAATTGCCCGCATGAACCCCGACTCCCCCTCCCCCGCACTGGCCGGCATCTCCGGCAATCGCGTGTTGACGCCCGCCGGCCTGGGCGGCAGCCACCTGGTTTTTCGCGACGGCCGCATCGGCGATCCCGGCACGGCTCCCGCCGCCGGCGGCGCCTGGCTGGATGCCGGCGACCTGCTGGTGCTGCCCGGCATCGTCGACCTGCACGGCGACGCTTTCGAACGCGCGGTCATGCCGCGCCCCGGCGTGACCTTTCCGTACGACGCGGCCCTGCACGACGTCGACCGCCAGCTGCTGGCCAACGGCATCACTACCGAATTCCACGGCGTCACGCTGTCCTGGGAAGGCGGGTTGCGCGGCGAGCCTTACGCCGAGCGCATGTTCGAATGCCTGGAACACATGCGCGGGTCGCTGGGCGCGCGGCACCACGTGCACCTGCGCTTCGAGACGCATCACGTCGACGGCGTGGGCATCGCGCAGCAGTGGATACGGGCCGGCCGCGTGCAATTCCTGGCCCTGAACGACCACTTGCCCGGCATGGCCCGCCGCCTGGGCGACGACCGCAAGCTGCTGCAATACGCCGACCGCGCCGAATGCGACCTGGACACCTTCCAGGCGCGCATCCGGCAAGCCATGGCGGCCGCCGACGACGTGGGCGACGCCATGCGCGAACTGGCCCGCAGCGCGCGCGAAGCCGGCCTGAGCGTCGCTTCGCACGACGATCCCGATGCGGCCACGCGCCGCTATTACCATCAGCTGGGTTGCCGGGTGGCCGAGTTCCCGCTTACCGCCGAGGCGGCCCGCGTGGCGCGCGACCTGGGCGACGCCATCGTGTTCGGCGCGCCCAACGTGGTGCGCGGCCGCAGCCACACCAATGCCCCCAACGCCGCCGAAATGGTGCGCGCCGGGCTATGCGACATCCTGACCTCCGACTACTACTATCCCGCGCCGCTGGCCGCCGCGCTGCGCCTGGCCGACCAGGGCATCCTGCCGCTGCCGCAGGCCTGGCGGCTGGTGTCGGCCAACCCGGCGCGCGCCGCCGGCCTGGCCGACCGTGGCACGCTGGCGGCGGGCCAGGCAGCCGACGCCATCGTGGTCGACGACAGCCTGCCGGGCCTGCCGCGCGTCTGCGCCGCCATCGTCGGCGGCGTGCTGCGCCATGCCACGCGCAGCTTCGAGGCCGCGCACGCGCAGCGCATCGCCGCCTGACCGGGGCGCCGCCATGCCGCAAGCGCACCGCTATGCCGTCTACCTTGCGCCGGTCGGACCGTGGCGCGATCTCGGCCGGCGCTGGCTGGGCCGCTGCGAGGAAACCGGCGCCTCGCTGGCGCCGCCCGCCGGCGCCGATCCGCGCCAGGCGGCCTGGACCCTGGCGCCGCGCCGCTACGGCCTGCATGCCACCTTGAAACCGCCATTCCGGCTGCGCGACGGCACGCGGCCGGCCGAGCTGGACCGGGCCATGCGCGCGCTCGCCGGCGGTCGCCAGGCGTTCGGCATTCCGCTGCGGCGCGAACGGCTGCGCGGCTTCCTGGCCTGGTGCATCGACGACGAGCGCGCGCGCGGCCGCATGAACGCCCTGGCCGCCGCGGCGGTGGCCGAGCTGGACACGCTGCGCGCCCCACCCTCGCCCGCCGAGCTGGCGCGCCGCCGGCCGCAATCATTGAGCCCGGCCCAGCGCGCGATGCTGGAGCGCTGGGGCTATCCCTACGTATTCGAGACCTTCACCTTCCACATCACCCTGACGGGCCAGCTCGACGCCGGCGAGCTGGCCGCCGCCGATGCGCAGATCGAGGCGCTCGGCGGGCCCGCGCTGCAAGCCCCAATGCCGGTGCGCGCGCTCAGCGTCTATGTGGAACCCGAGCCGGGCGCCGACTTCGTGGTGGCGCGCCACTACGATTTCGACGGCGCCACGCGCGACGGCGCGGGCGCGCGCTTCCTGGAGGACCGCACGCCATGAAGCAGGCGCTCGCCACCGGCCCGGCCGCGCCGGCCGCGCTCTTGCGCGGCAGCCGCCTGGTATACCTGATGGGCGCCTCGGGCAGCGGCAAGGACACTCTGCTGCGCGGCCTGCGCGCGACCCTGCGCCCGGACGAGCCGGTACTGGTCGCGCACCGCTACATCACCCGCCCCAGCGGCGCGGATGAAGCCTCGGTCAGCCTCAGCGCGGCCGAATTCGCCCGCCGCGTGGCGCTGGGCTGTTTCTCGCTGCACTGGGACAGCCATGGCCTGCGCTATGGCATCGGCATCGAGATCGACAGCTGGCTGGCCGGCGGCGCCGTGGTGGTGGTCAATGGCTCGCGCGCCCACCTGGCGCAGGCCTGGGCCCGCTATCCGGACCTCGCCGCCGTCGAAGTGGTGGCGGACCCGCAAGTGCTGGCGCAGCGCCTGGCGCAGCGCGGCCGCGAGACGCGCGAACAAATCGCCGAGCGCCTGCGCCGCGCCGGCCGCGCGGTCGAGGCGCCGGCCGATTGCGCGGTGATCCGGCTGTCCAATGACGGCGCGCCCGCGGAAGCCGCCGGCCGGCTGCTGGCGCTGGTGCGCGAGCGGCTGGCGGCATAGCCGGGCAAGCCCCGGAGCCGCTGCACGGCGCGGGCAGCGCAGTCCGTCATGCAGTCATGAGGTGTCAGACACCCGAAAGGGTGTCTGACACCTGGCCACGAGCGGCCGGCGGCATAGCCTGGGAAGCCCCCGGGGCCGTTGCCGCGGCGTGGGCAGCGCGGTCCGTCATGCAGTCATGAGGTGTCAGACACCCGAAAGGGTGTCTGACACCTGGCCACGAGCGGCCGGCGGCATAGCCTGGGAAGCCCCAGGGCCGTTGCCGCGGCGTGGGCAGCGCGGTCCGTCATGCAGTCATGAGGTGTCAGACACCCGAAAGGGTGTCTGACACCGGCCACGAGCGGCCGGCGGCATAGCCTGGGAAGCCCCAGGGCCGTTGCCGCGACGTGGGCAGCGCGGTCCGTCATGAAGTCATGAGGTGTCAGACACCCGAAAGGGTGTCTGACACCTGGCCACGAGCGGCGGCGGCATAGCCTGGGAAGCCCCAGGGCCGTTGCCGCGGCGTGGGCAGCGCGGTCCGTCATGCAGTCATGAGGTGTCAGACACCCGAAAGGGTGTCTGACACCTGGCCACGAGCGGCGGCGGCATAGCCTGGAAGCCCCAGGACCGTTGCCGCGGCGTGGGCAGCGCGGTCCGTCATGAAGTCATGAGGTGTCAGACACCCGAAAGGGTGTCTGACACCTGGCCAAGAGCGGCCGGCGGCATAGCCTGGGAAGCCCCAGGGCCGTTGCCGCGGCGTGGGCAGCGCGGTCCGTCATGAAGTCATGAGGTGTCAGACATCCGAAAGGGTGTCTGACACCTGGTCACGTCGGCCTGGAGCGGCGCGTCAGCCGCGCCGCCACCGACTCTAGATCAGCGTCTTCCGGATCCGCGCCGAAAGCAGGTCGATCACCACCACGAACGCGACCACGATGATCATCACGGCGCAGGTCTCGGCGTACTGGAAGCTGCGGATGATTTCCCACAGTACCGTGCCGATGCCGCCCGCGCCGACGATGCCGACCACGGACGCCGAACGCACATTGGATTCGAACCGGTACAGCGAGAACGAGATCCACAGCGGCAATACCTGCGGAATCACCCCGTACACCACCTCTTCGACCGCATTGGCGCCGGTGGCGCGCACCCCTTCGACCGGGCGCGGGTCGATGGCCTCGACCGCCTCGGCGAACAGCTTGGCCAGTACGCCGGTGGTGTGCACCCACAAGGCCAGCACGCCGGCGAAGGGGCCCAGGCCGACCGCCACGATGAACAGCATGGCGAAGACCATTTCGTTGATGGCGCGGCACGCGTCCATCAGGCGCCACATCGGCTGGTAGACCCAGGGCGGCACGATATTGGCCGAGCACAGCAGGCCGCACGGCACCGCCACCACGATGGCCAGGAACGTGCCCCAGATGGCGATCTGCACCGTCACGAGCATTTCGCTCATGTACATGCGCCAGTCGCGGAAATTGGGCGGGAAGAAGTCGGCCGCATAAGCGGCCATGTTGCCGGACTCGCTCAGCAAGTCCAGCGGACGCATATCGGCGCCGCGCCAGGACAGCATCAGCAGCGCCAGGACCACCGCCCAGACCAGCAGGCCCGGCAGGGATGATCGCGCCGCGGCGAGATGACGGGCAGGAGAAAGAGCAGCGCTCATGAAGGGGAATCCGTGCTTGGGCAAAGGAAGGCGCCGGCCCCGCCGCCGGGGCCGGCGCGGCGGTTTATTGCGGCTTGGCGGCCAGCTTGTCGAGCTCGTCCAGCTTGCGGTCCAGCTCGGCCAGCTTGGCCTTCTTGTCGGCCGCGCTCAGCGTGGTGTCGGTCTCGACGTGGATCTTCTGCTTGGCCAGCTCCATCTGGCGGATCGGCACGAGCTGCGCGTTGCTCGAGGCGCGGAAGCCCTTGTAGGTCAGCCCGGCCAGGATCTTCTGCTCGCGCTCGGCGTCGGCTCCCTTGCCATAGTTGACGAAGAATTCCTGGATGCGCTTCTTGATGTCGGCCGGCACGTCGCTGCGCACGACCATCGGGTCGGCCGGGATCAGCGGCGACTTCCACAACACGCGCACCGACTCGGTGGCGTCCTTGCCGGTATTCACGCGATACCGCTCCAGCATCTCGGTATTGTTGATGGCCACGTCCACCTGCTTGTTGATGACCGACAGCAGGTTGGTCTCGTGGTTGGCGGCGCGCACCGTCTTGAAGAAGGTCTTGGGGTCGATCTTGTGGGCGCCCCACAGGAAGTAGCCCGGCACCAGCGTGCCCGAAGTCGAGTTGGGATCGCCCGCGCCGTAGCTGAGCTGCTTGCCGTTCTTCAGCACGTCGTCCAGGGTCTGCAGGTTGCTGTCCTTGTTGACCAGCAGCACCGACCAGTAGCCCGGGTTGCCGTCCTTGTCGATCACCGACGCGAACACTTCCCCGTTGGCGCGGTCCACCGCTTCCATGGCGGACTTGTTGCCGAACCAGCCGAGCTGCACCTTGTTGAAGCGCATGCCCTCGATGATGCCGGCGTAGTCGGAGGCGAAGAACGGCTTGATGGGCACGCCCACCGCCTTGCTCAGGTCGTCGATCAGCGGCTGCCAGGCCTGTTTCAGGTTGGTGGACGATTCAGTGGAGATAATGCCGAAATTCAACGGCTTGCCGTCCTGCGCGAAAGCGGGGGACGGCAGCGCCGCGGCGGCGACCAGGGCACAAAAGGTTCTGCGTAGCATGAGTCGGGACTCCGTCGGGTAACAGGGCTTGAAGGTCTCAGGCCGCGGCGGCCAGCGGCCGCGGCGTGATCAGGGGAGGCTGGGATACGGGCGCCGCGGCGTCCGGCGGCAGCAGCTCGGCGACGTCGGCGCCGTACAGGTCGCGCAGCATGGCTTCGGTCAGCGCCGCGGACGGGCCGTCGTACACCACGCGGCCATGGCGCAGGGCCACCACGCGCGCGCAATAGCGCAGCGCCACGTCGACCTGGTGCAGCGACACCACCACCGCCACCTGGCGGCTGCGGTTGATGTGCGCCAGCGTGTCCATCACGCGCCGCGAGGACTCGGGATCGAGCGAGGCGATGGGCTCGTCGGCCAGGATCACCCGCGCGTTCTGCACCAGCGTGCGCGCGATCGCGGCGCGCTGCTGCTGGCCGCCCGACAACGTCGAGGCGCGCTGAAACGCGTAGTCGTCTATACCAACCTGGGCCAAGGCGTCGAGGCCGACCTGCACTTCGGCGCGGCGGAAGTAGCGCAGCAGGCTGCGCCACAGCGGCACGCGCGGCAGCATGCCGGTCAGCACGTTGGTGATCACCGGCAGGCGGCCCACCAGGTTGAACTGCTGGAACACGAAGCCGATGCCGGCGCGCGCCGCGCGCACGCGCGGGCTGATGCGGCCATCGCGCTGGATTTCCTGGCCGTTGACCGTGACGCTGCTGCTGCCGGGATCGGCGGCGACGAAGCCGGCCAAGTGGCGCAACAGCGTGGATTTGCCGGAGCCCGAGGCGCCCAGCAAAGCCACCATCTCGCCCGGCGCCACCGCCAGGCTCACCTCGTCGAGCGCCTTGCTGCCGGCGCGGAAGGACTTGCTGAGGCCGCGCACCTCGATCGCATAGGTCATGTGGGATCCCCTTGTCGAACCATGGAGGGCATTCTGTGGACAGGGGGTGACAGGGTGATGACCGGCGCCGCCATGCCGGGCGCCATGGCGGGCGGGGGACGCATATCCTGCAATCAAACGGTCATGAAGCGGCGCGGGCGCGCGCCGGTATATATTCGGGTTTTACAGGAGCGCGAGATGCTGAAAGGTTCCTGCCTGTGTGGCCGCGTAGCCTATGAGATAACCGGCCCGTTGACGCAGGCCGTGAATTGCCATTGCGTCATGTGCCGCAAGGCCCATGGCGCGGCCTTCCGTACCCGGGCGACGGTGCGGTCCAAGGACTTCGCCTGGACCCGCGGCGCCAACCACGTCACCTGGTACAGCTCGTCGCCGGGCAATTACCGGGGCTTCTGCGGCGCCTGCGGCACGCCGCTGCTGTCGCGCTTCGACCAGACGCCCGAGGTCTACGGCCTGCCGCTGGGCGCGCTGGACGACAACCCGGGCATCAAGCCGGCCTGCCACGTGCACGTGGCCAGCAAGGCGCCCTGGTACGACATCACCGACGACCTGCCTCAGTACCCGGAAGGCGGGCCCGGCCTCGCCGACTGATCCAGGCCGCCCGCCGTCCGGCGCCGCGGCCGGCCTCCCCCGGGGGAGACCGCTTCCTGCCCGTCTTACTGCCCCTCCAGCTTTTCGCGCAAGCGATCGAACTGCGCCGTGATCTCCGGTGTCAGCGCCGCCTCGAAATCCGCCATTTCATAGAACGGCCTGATCTCGATCTCGCTCGGTCCGGGCATCGGGTTGGGGCAGCGCTTGACCCATTCGACCGCCTCGGCCAGGTCCTTGACTTCCCATACCCAGAATCCGGCCACCAGCTCGCGGGTTTCCGCAAAGGGGCCGTCGATGACGGTGCGGCGCGCGCCGTCGAACGCCACCCGCTTGCCGTGCGACGAAGGCTTGAGCCCGTCGCCCGCCTTGATGATGCCGGCCGCCGCCAGCTGCTCGTTGAATTTGCCCATGGCTTCCAGCAATTCGCTGGAGGGCAGCAGGCCCGCCTCGCTGTCCGGGGTCGCCTTGACTAGAACCATTACACGCATGTCGTCTCTCCTTGGTGTCCGGGAAGGCCGGATCCGGCTTCCTGTCTACACGACGAATGGGCGACGGCGGAATCGACACCGGCCGCCACCGGCAGGCAAAAACACCACGCGCCCGCCGCCGACCACGGGAAAACCCTGGCCAAATGCGTGTGACAGGAGTATTATGTCTAGTTGTTCCGTGAATGGCCTAGCCTCATAAAGCACCCCTTGCTCCAGATCCGTCCCCATACCCGCTCCGTCCGGCCCCGCCGCCTCCCAGGCTGCCGCGGCCTGTCGTTCCAGGCGGGAAGCGCCGGCCCTGCAAGGCAAGGGAGCGCAAGGGGCGGAAACCTCACGGCCCGGTTCCAACCCGCTTCTTCCGTTGGCGCGCCCCAGGCTCGCCAACGCGACCAAGCCGCGCCCCGCGCGCACACCGCCCCAGCGGCGTGAGTACCCGCCCAGCGTCTGCCCCAGACCGCCACGGCCCGTACCCGTACCAGCCGGGACGTTCACGTTCCACCGCTGGCCCAAGTCCGCTTGGGTCCCGCGCATGCCGCCTCCGGGCGGCGCGTGCGCCGGCCTGCCGGCGCACGGGCGCATCGACCAAGGAGAGTAATACATGGCCAAAGAAGAATTGATCGAACTGGACGGCATCGTCGACGAAGTGCTGCCCGACAGCCGCTACCGCGTCACCCTGGACAACGGCATCGAAGTCGGCGCCTATGCGTCGGGCCGCATCCGCAAGCACCGCATCCGCATCCTGGCGGGCGATCGCGTCACCCTGGAAATGTCGCCCTACGACCTGACCAAGGGCCGCATCAACTTCCGCCACAAGGACGAGCGCGCCCCCAGCACCGCGCGTCCGCCGCAGCGGCGCCGCTGAGGCCCGCGCCACGTCGCTGCCGCGCATGGCGCGCCATGCCTGTCATGGACACCGTCGAATCGCCGCAGGCCGCCGCCGAACGCGTGGCCCGGGCACGCCGCATCGTCGCACAGGGCGAGGAAGGCCTGCGCCTGCTGCGCCAGTCGCGTCCCGCCTTCATCCAGAGCCTGCGGGCCACCGGCCTGAGCTATGCGCAGGCTTGCATCAAGTACGACAATTGCCTGGACGAGCAGCTTCGCCTGCACCAGGCAGCCATCCACGAACTGCAATACGCCGAACGGCGCCAGCAGCGCCTGGCGGCATCCGCCGCCAACGACTGACGTCCGGCCTGTCGGCGGCACGCGCCGGCCTGTCGGCGGCACGCGCCGGCCGCCCGGGCGGCGCGCTCACGGGCCAGTCGCGGCCCCGATGAAGATCGCGGGATCCACCCGCGCATCATTCAGGCTGACATTCCAGTGCAGGTGCGGCCCGGTCGCGCGGCCGGTGGCGCCGACCTTGCCCACCACGGCGCCGCGCGCGACCTCGTCGCCCACTTTCACGTCGATCGCCGACAAATGGCAGAACATGCTGATGAAGCCCTGTCCGTGGTCGACGAACACCGTGTTGCCGTTGAAGAAGTAATTGCCCACCAGCACCACGCGGCCGGCGGCCGGCGCCTTGATCGGGGTGCCGGCCGGCACGGCGAAGTCCAGCCCGGAATGCGGGTTGCGTTCCTGCCCGTTGAAGAAGCGCCGCAGCCCGAACGGGCTCGACAGCCGCCCGTCCACCGGTCGGTCGAGCATGACGTTGCTGGGAATGATGCCGGCGCGGAAGGTGCGATAGGCGGCGAGCTGCTCGTCCAGTTCGCGCTCGATGCGCTTGAGGTCGTCGGGGTTGGGCGTGACCTGCCGGCGGTTCTTCAGCTTGATGTGCTGCGCGGCGTATTCCTTGGGGCGCACCTGGAATGCCACCGGCGCGCCGCCCTGCACCTGCAGCGTCTGGCGGCCGGGCTCGGTGCCCAGCGGGATGCCGACCACGGCGATCCACTGCGCGTCGCTGTCGCGGATCACCATGACGCGACGGCCGCCGTAGCTGGCCTGCGGCGCCTGCTCGCCCGCGCCCAGCCCCACCACGGCCACGCCGCCCGGCACCGGCACGTCGAGCTTGCGGCTGATGTAGCCCTGCGCATGGGCCGCCAGGGCGCCGCACGCCGTCACCGCGGCCAGCACCACGCGGGCCGCCAGGCGCACTATCGGGCCGGCGCCCGCCGGCTTGCGGATGCGGCCTACAGGCACAGGTTGGCGGCCTCGGAGAGCGACGTGCTGCGGCGCTGGATGCGGGTGGACAGGCGCACGTCGGTCTTGCCCTGCCAGGTGGTGGCGCTCAGCACGGCCTCGACGCCCATCGAGCCTTGCACCACGAGCTCGTAGCCGTTGTGGATGGGTTGCCGCTCGGACTCCGTGCCGATGCCCTTCCAGGCGGTGGCCACGCATTCGGTGTATTGCTCGGCGGGACGCGCGGTGGAACCGAAGAACACCGGATCGCGGTCGCGAATGTCTTTTACGCTGGCGCAGCCGGCCAGCACGCCGGCCAGCGCCAGCGGCGCAAGAGCACGCAGATTCATGAACGATTCATCCAGAAAAAACCAGGCCGGCCAACTATAACGCAGCGCGCCATCAGGCTGCCGGCTTGCGCAGTGCGGACTTCGGCCGGAACGCCTTGACCACGGCCTCGTGCGTTTCCGCATAGGGGCCGCCGATCAGGTCGATGCAGTATGGCACGGCGGCGAACACGCCGGCCACGCTCACCGCGCCGGCCTCGTCGCGCAGGCCTTCGAGCGTTTCCCGGATGGCCTTGGGCTGGCCGGGCAGGTTGATGATGAGCGCGGCGTGGTCGGCGGTCTCGCGAATGACGGCGACCTGGCGCGACAGGATGGCCGTGGGCACGAACTTCAGGCTCACCTGGCGCATCTGCTCGCCGAAACCGGGCATTTCCTTGGTGGCGACCGCCAGCGTCGCTTCGGGCGTGACGTCGCGCCGCGCCGGGCCGGTGCCGCCGGTGGTCAGCACCAGGTCGCAGCGGCAGGCGTCGACCAGTTCGACCAGCGCGGCGGAAATGGCCGGCGCCTCGTCGGGCACCAGCCGCTCGACCGCCTGCCATGGCGAGGCCAGCGCCGTGCCCAGCCATTCACGCAGGGCCGGCAGGCCCTGGTCCTGGTAGACGCCGGACGAAGCGCGGTCGGAAATGGACACCAGGCCGACGACCAGTTCGTCGGGATGGCGGCGGACAACGGATTGTGCGGAAACGGACATGGCGGTGAGCAGGCGGGAAAAACCCCGATGCTATCGCACGCGGCGGCGCCTGTCCCGCGCCGGCCCGGCCAGCCCGGCGGGCGTCACAAATCTGCAATAATCGAGCCTATTGCCTGCCCACCGCCCCCATCCCCTTCCCCCTTCCCATGTTTCATCTCTTCTCCGGCCTGGATTTCTGGATCGGCGTCAGCCTGGTCCTGGCGCTGACGTTCGTCCTGGCGTTCGAATTCATCAACGGCTTCCACGACACCGCCAATGCGGTCGCCACCGTCATCTATACCAAGGCGATGCCGCCCCACCTGGCGGTCGTGCTGTCCGGCATATTCAATTTCCTCGGCGTGCTGCTGGGCGGCGTGGGGGTGGCCTACGCCATCGTGCACCTGCTGCCGGTCGAGTTGCTGATCAACGTCGATACCGGCCAGGGCCTGGCCATGGTGTTCGCCATGCTGACGGCGGCCATCGCCTGGAACCTGGGCACCTGGTACTTCGGCATCCCGGCCTCCAGCTCGCACACCCTGATCGGCTCCATCCTCGGGGTGGGCCTGGCCAATGCGCTGCTGACCGAACTCTCGGTGGCCGACGGGGTCAACTGGAACAAGGCGATCGACATCGGCCTGTCGCTGGTGATCTCGCCCGCCGCCGGCTGCCTGGCCGCCGGCTGCCTGCTGCTGCTGTTCAAGCACTGGTGGCCGGTGTCGAAGATGCACAAGACGCCCGAACAGCGCCGCGAACTCGACTCGAAAAAGCACCCGCCCTTCTGGAACCGCCTGGTGCTGGTGCTGTCGGCCATGGGCGTGAGCTTCGTGCACGGCTCCAACGACGGCCAGAAAGGCATCGGGCTGATCATGCTGGTGCTGATCGGCATCGTGCCCGCGCAGTTCGTGCTCAACGAGAACAGCACCACCTACCAGATCGACCGCACCCGCGACGCCGCCACCCACCTGGCGGCGTTCTACCATCGCAACGAGGCCGCCCTGGGCGACTACCTGGCCCTGTCGAAGGGCCGCAACGGCACCACCGACCTGCCCGAGCAGTTCCGCTGCCATCCGCAACTGACGCTGGCCACCATCGACGCCCTGCTGGAAGACCTGCGCGGCGTCACGCACTATGCCGAACTGCCGGCCGCCAAGCGGGTGGACATCCGCCGCTATCTGCTGTGCCTGGACGACACCGCCAAGAAGGTGGCCAACCTGGACGGCCTGCAGGACCGCGACCGCGCCGACCTGCACCGGCTGCGCGCCGACCTGACCGCCACCACCGAATACGCGCCGCTGTGGGTGATCGTGGCGGTGGCCCTGGCGCTGGGCATCGGCACCATGGTCGGCTGGCGCCGCGTGGTGCTGACCGTGGGCGAGAAGATCGGCAAGCAGGGCATGACCTACGCCCAGGGCATGGCGGCCCAGCTCACGGCGGTGGCGGCGATCGGCATGGCCAATGTGTTCAGCCTGCCGGTCTCGACCACCCATGTGCTGTCGTCCGGAGTGGCCGGCACCATGATCGCCAACAAGAGCGGCCTGCACCACGGCACCGTCCGCACCATCCTGCTGGCCTGGGTCCTGACCCTGCCGGCGTCCATGCTGCTGGCGGCCGGGCTGTTCTGGCTGGGCGTGACCATCGCCGGCTGAACGCCCGCGGCCGGCCTAGCCGGCCGCCGCCATCAATACTCCATATACCGCCACCCCGACGATCACCGCCGCCCCCGCGTTGCCCAGCCGGCGCGCGGCCAGGGCGGTGGCGAGCAGCCCACCGGCATAGGGCGCCACCTCGGCCGCCCCGCGCAGCGCCATCAGATCCGGCACGATGACCGCCGCGGCGATGCCGGCCAGCAGCGCCGGCCCCAGCGCCGCCAGCGACGACCCCTCGGCCAGCCGCCGCTGCAGCCGGCTGCGCGCCGACAGCAGGAACGGCAAGGCGCGCGTCAGGTAGGTGATGACGGCCATGGCGATGACCGCGGCCCAGAAATCCAGCCCGGCGCCGCTCATGGCGCGCTCCGCGGACGGTGGCAGACGCAGCCGGCCACCGCCCCCGCCAGGATGGCCAGCGTGGCGTGGCCGGCCGCGGCAAAGGCGGCGCCGACCGCCAGCGCCGCCACGATCGGCCAGCGCAGCGCGCGGCTGGCGCTCTGGCACACCAGGGCCAGGAACAGCGCCGGCAGCGCAAAGCGCATGACCTGCGACAGCATCGGGAAATGGCGCTCCAGCCCGTCGCCCGCATATACCCCCACCGCCGTGCCGGCGATCCAGGTCAGCCAGGCGCCCACGCCCAGCAGCGTCATCCAGCGGTTGCGGTGCGCCGGGGCGACATGCTCGATGCGGTTGAGCGCGGTGGCGAACACTTCGTCGGTCAGCAGGAAGGCGATCTTCAGGCGGGCGCGCAGCCGCTCGGGCAGGAAGCGCGCCAGCAGCGGGCCGTACAGCAAGTGGCGGGCATTCAGCAGCGAGCACAGCGCCACCACCCACAGCCACGGCGTGCCGGCCTTGATCGAGGCCAGCAGCAGGAACTGGCTGGCGCCGGCATACACCAGCGCCGAGATCAGCACCACTTGCATGGGCGACAGGCCGGTGGCCAGCCCGGCGATGCCGAATGTGACCGCGACGGGAAAATACCCGATCATCACGGGCACGCAGGCCTTCAGGCCGCCCAGGCCGGCGCCGGCCGGCAGGGCCAGGTGCGGCGCGGAAGTGGAGGGGCGATTCATGGACGGCAATGGTGCGATGAGGGTGCGGGCAGTTTACCCGCGGCGATGGCGAAACCCGCTCAGCGCGTCATAATAGCAACCGCCCTCATTCAATCCTCGGTCAATACGCGCCGCCACCGGCGCCAGGAACGGAACCCCATCGTGCTGGACATCATCGACGCCGATTTCACCAATCCCGCCCACGGCGACATGGTCGTGGCGCTGCTCGACGAATACGCCCGCGGCCCCATGGGCGGCGGCCAGCCGCTGTCCGACTACGCGCGCGCCCACCTGGCGGCCGAACTGGCGCGCCGCCCCGCCGCGGGCGCGCTGGTGGCGCTGCAGGACGGCGTCCCGGCCGGGCTGGCGATCTACTTCGAGGGCTTTTCCACCTTCGCCTGCAAGCCGCTGCTGAACCTGCACGACCTGATGGTGTCCGAGCGCTTCCGCGGCCGGGGCATCGCCCGGCAGTTGCTGGCGGCGCTCGACGAGCGCGCCGCGCGGCGCGGCTGCTGCAAGATCACGCTGGAAGTGCTGCAAGGCAACGAGCCGGCCAAGGCGCTGTACCGCAAGATCGGCTACCAGGGCTATGAACTGGCGGGCGACGCCGGCCAGGCCATGTTCTGGCAAAAGAAGCTGGCGGCCTGACCATGCCCACGGTCGCCGACCTGCGCCTGCTGGCGGACTACAACGCCTGGATGAACGCGCGCATCTACCAGGCCGCCAGCCTGCCCGCCGCCGACGCGGCCGCGCCGCGCGGCGCCTTCTTCGGCTCGCTGCTGGGCACGCTCAACCATATCGCGGTGGGCGACATCCTCTGGCTCAAGCGCTTCGCGCAGCACTCGGCCGACTACTCCGCGCTGGACCCGGTGCGCGCCCTGCCCATGCCGGCCGGGCTGGACCAACTGCTGCGTCCCGACCTGGCCGGCCTGGCGGCGCTGCGCCGCCAGCTCGACCAGGCCATCGTGGGCTGGTCGGCGCAAGTCCGGCCGGCCGACCTGGACCGCGAACTGGCCTACACCAGCTCGCGCGGTGTCCCGTCGCGCCGCCCGTTCGGCAGCGTGGTCATGCATTTCTTCAACCACCAGACCCACCACCGCGGGCAGGCCACCACCCTGCTCAGCCAGGCCGGCATCGACATGGGCCCCACCGACCTGCTGTTGCGGGTCCCCGACGCCCTGGCCGACGCGCCGCCCGCCCCTACCGAGATCCAACCATGAAGATGCACGACATCCCGTTCGGCACGACCGACTGGCAAACCATCGAGCGCACCGAACATCCCGGCGAGACCGGCACCGCCTACTGGCGCACGCGGCAGTTCGGCGACATCCGGGTGCGCATGGTGGATTACTCGCCTGGCTACCTGGCCGACCACTGGTGCAGCAAGGGCCATATCCTGTTCTGCCTGGAAGGCGAGCTGCACACGGAACTGGAAGACGGCCGCCGTTTCGTGCTGACGCCCGGCATGAGCTACCAGGTGGCCGACCAGGCCGAAGCGCACCGCTCGTCCACCACGACGGGCGCCCGCCTGTTCATCGTCGACTGAACGCGACACGCGCGCCACGGCCCGGTGGCCGGCGGCAGGCCGATTGCGTTACGCTGTAGGGCACGACGGCCGGCCCGCCGGCCGCCCCTCCCCACGCCGCACCGGAGACCGCCTTGCCTGCGCCGCTTGCCTCGCCGCTTACGCTGTACGTCGATTCCCAGCTGCTCAGCCCCTATGCCATGGCGGCTTACGTGGCGCTCGCCGAGAAGGGCCTGCCGGTCGAGCTGCGGCTGGTGGACCTCCATGCCGGCGAACAGCGCATGCAGCCATATACCAGCCGCGCGCCCACCTGTCGGGTGCCGGCGCTGGCGCACGACGCCTTCCACCTGACCGAGTCCAGCGCCATCATCGAATACCTGGAGGATGTCTTTCCAGCCCCGGACTATCCCGCGCTGTATCCGGCCGCGCCGCAGCAGCGCGCCCGCGCGCGCCAGATCCAGGCCTGGCTGCGCAGCGACCTGGCGGCGCTGCGCCAGGAGCGCCCGACCGAGGTGGTGTTCCACAATGCCGCGGGCGCCCCGCTGGGCAACGCCGCGCAAGCCGACGCCGCCAAGCTGGTGCGCGTGGCCCAGGCCCTGCTGCCCACGGAAGGGCAGTCGCAACTGTTCGCAGCCTGGTGCATCGCCGACACCGAGCTGGCGCTGATGCTGCGCCGGCTGACGGGCCCCGGCGACGACCTGCCCGAGGCCCTGCGCGCCTACGCCGACGCCCAATGGCGACGCCCGCCGGTGCAGACCTGGCTGCAGTTCAACCAGGACGCGCGCGCATAGTGCAGTTGCTCGACCATGTCTCCATCGCGGTGCCCGACCTGGACGCGGCCCGGCCGTTCTACGATGCCGTGATGGCCGTCCTGGGCGCCGCCAAGGCCTACGACCGCCCCGACGGCCTGGGCTACGGGGAGCGCTGCAGCGCGGCGGCGCCCGGCCATACTTACCTGTCGGTGCTGCGCTCGGCCGCGCCCAACAGCGAGCCGCGCCGGCACTGGTGCTTCAAGGCCCCCAGCCGCGCCGCGGTCGATGCCTTCCACCAGGCCGCCCTGCGCCACGGCGGACGCGACGAAGGCGGCCCCGGGCTGCGGCCCGATTACCATCCGCACTATTACGCCGCCTTTGTCACCGACCCGGCCGGCAACCGGCTCGAGGCGGTCTGTCACTTGCCTTAGTCCCGTTTGCTTCAGTCGCGCGCTGCTTCCATGGGTGGCGCGGGGCTGTCGTCGTCTTGGTGCGGTTTTCTCTTTCTTCTTTCTTTATGGACGGGCTTGCTCGTAGGGCGTCCTGGGCGGGGCTGGCAGTGCGGGCCGGCCACGTCGCTCGGCTCGGGCGCGCCACCAGGCGCCCTCGCCCCCCTGCGGGGGCTACCCTCGCTCCAACTGGCCGGCCCGCACTGCCAGCCCCGCCCAGGACTCACAACGGTGGCATGCGGCGGTCCGCTGTAATGCATTGCACGTTGGTGTGGACGACGATGTTGCACGTGGGTCTTGCACGTCGGTGTCAGACACCCCTTGCGGCACTCCCGCCTACCTGCGCCACTGGTTCAGGGGGTGTCTGACACCTGGGAAATGCCTGGCCCGCATCGCCGTCATCACCACTGCCCACCCCAACGCAAGACCCAAGACCCGAACCCGAGATATTGCGAGCCCGCGCCTGCCGGTGAGGCCCGGGCGGCCAGTTGGAGCGAGGGGAGCCCCCGCAGGGGGCCGAGGGCGCCTGGTGGCGCGCCCGAGCCGAGCGACGTGGCCGCCCGGGCCTCACCGGCAGGCGCGGGCGCCCGAAGAACTCAAACCCTTGGCCATCCACCAGCCCAATCTCCCCGATACCCCCAAACAGCCCCCTCAAGACCATCCACAGAAACACCCCGATGTTGCATTGCAACATTGATTGCGCTGTAATTGAGTCCTGTTTTTCGTTCTGTTCCCCCGCCCGTACACGACGCGCGGCAGAACCTTCCCCCTTTCTACGGAGATCGCCGTGGCCGCAACCGCCAACGATCGCAGCGCCCCTCCCGCCTCGTCCGCCAACCCCTGGCTGGCCGCCTACGAATACGCCGTCGACACCCTGCAGCGCAGCGTCCTGTACACCGACGTCATGCGCCAGCGCGGCAACCAATACCACAGCCACATGGCCAAGCGCGCCCCCAACGTGCTCAGCATGAAATCCGAACTGATCCTGGACGGCCGCGAATTCGACCGTCCGGTCAACTACGGGTTGCTGCGCATCCTGCCGCCCGCCGACGTCCAAGTGGACCCGCAAAAGCGCCCCTTCCTGGTGGTCGACCCCCGCGCCGGCCATGGCCCCGGCATCGGCGGATTCAAGCCGGAAAGCGAAATCGGCGTGGCCGTGCGCGCTGGCCATCCCTGCTACTTCGCCTCCTTCCTGCCGCAGCCCACCGCCACCCAGACAGTCGAGGACGTGATGCGCGCCGAGGCCCGCTTCCTCGAGGAAATCATCGCCCGGCATCCCGAATCCGAAGGCAAGCCCGTCGTCGTGGGCAACTGCCAGGCCGGCTGGCAGATCATGATGACGGCCGCGATGCGGCCCGAACTGTTCGGCCCCATCATCGTCGCCGGCGCGCCCCTGTCCTACTGGGCCGGCTGGCGCGGCAAGAACCCGATGCGCTACAGCGGCGGCCTGACCGGCGGCAGCTGGCTCACCGCCCTGGCCAGCGACCTCGGCGACGGCAAATTCGACGGCGCCTGGCTGGTGCAGAACTTCGAAAACCTGAATCCGGCCAACACGCTCTGGAGCAAGCAATACAACCTGTACTCCAAAGTCGACACCGAAGCCTCCCGCTACCTGGGCTTCGAAAAATGGTGGGGCGGACACGTCTACCTGAACGGCCCGGAGATCCAGTACATCGTCGACAACCTGTTCATCGGCAACCGCCTGGCCACCGCCGGGCTGGTCACTTCCGACGGCATCCGCATCGACCTGCGCAACATCCGTTCGCCCATCATCGTGTTCTGTTCCAAGGGCGACAACATCACCCCGCCGCCCCAGGCGCTGGGCTGGATCCCCGACCTGTACCAGGACGACGCCGAAGTCGTGGCGCACGACCAGACCATCGTCTACGCCGTGCACGAAAGCATCGGCCACCTGGGCATTTTCGTGTCCGGCAGCGTGGCGCGCAAAGAGCACCAGGAATTCACCGCCAACATCGACCTGATCGACGTGCTGCCGGCCGGCATCTACCAGGCCGAGATCGCCGACAAGACCCCGGATACGCTCAACGCCGACCTGGCGCCCGGCGATTATGTGCTGTCGTTCGCGCGCCGCAAAGTCGACGACGTGCGCGCCATCGTCGAGCGCAAGGAAGAAGACGACCGGCGCTTCGCCGCCGTGGCGCGCATCTCCGACATCAACCTGGGCCTGTACCGCAGCTTCGCGCAGCCCTGGGTGCGCGCCGCCGTCACACCGCAGACCGCCGACTGGATGCAACGCCTGCACCCGCTGCGCCTGCCCTACGAACTGATCTCCGACCGCAACCCCTGGATCGCCCCGGTCGCGCAGGCGGCCGCGCAGGTGCGCCAGCATCGCCAGCCGGCCGCGTCGGACAACCCGTTCGCAGTCATGGAACGCATGGTTTCCAACACGATCGAGGCCAGCCTCGACATCTGGCAGGAACTGCGCGACGCGGCGGGCGAGCAACTGTTCATGACCGTCTATGGCTCCCCGCTGGTGCAGGACTGGGCCGGCCTCGGCGCCAAGACCGATGCGCCACGCAAGCATCCCGGCGTATCGCCCGAGCACCGCCGCTTCATGGAAGAGCGCGCCGGCGAGCTGCGCGCGCTGATGGACCAGGGCGGCGTGCGCGAAGCGGGCATGCGCATGCTGCTGTACGTCGCCGGCGCCGAAGGCAGCATCGACGAACGCAGCTTCGCCATGCTGCGCAAGATGCGCGCCGACGCCGATTCCGGCCTGGCGCTGCAGGAATTCAAGAACGTGGCGCGCGACCAGGCCTTGATGATGCGGCTGGACGGTGCGGCCGCGCTGGACGCCATGCCGCGCCTGCTGGAGCAGGCCTCGGCCGAGGAAATACGCAACGCGTTCGGCACCATGCGCCACGTGCTCGAAGCCACCGGGCCGCTCAACGAGCGGGCACGCGAGTGCCTGCTCGAAATGGAACAGATCTTCCGCACGGCGGCGCAGCGCGCGCTGGCGCGCGAGAAGAAAGCGCAGGCGGGCAAGCCGGCCGCCGCTCGCAAGGCCGCGCCACGGCGCCGTGCCGCGGCAAGCAAGGCTGCCAGTAGCCGGCGCCCCGGCCGCGACGACGCGTAACGCAAGAAAAACGGGCGCACAGGGCGCCCGTTTTTCTTGCCACGGCCGGAAACGACCGGACTGCCCTCAGTCCGCGCGCTCCTCCAGGATGGCCACCGCGGGCAGCGACTTGCCCTCGAGGAATTCCAGGAACGCCCCGCCGCCGGTGGAGATGTAGCCCACCTTGTCGGCGATGCCGTACTTGGCAATGGCCGCCAGGGTGTCGCCGCCGCCGGCGATCGAGAAGGCCGGCGACGCGGCGATGGCCTGTGCCAATACCTCGGTGCCGTGCGCGAACGCGTCGAACTCGAACACGCCCACCGGGCCGTTCCAGACAATGGTGCCGGCTTGCTGCAGGATGCCGGCCAGGCGCTGCGCCGTCTGCGGGCCGATGTCGAGGATCATGTCGTCCTCGGCCACCGCGTCGGCCGCCTTGACGGTAGCTTCGGCATCGGCCGCGAACGACTTGGCGCACACCACGTCGGTGGGAATGGGCACCTCGGCGCCGCGCTTTTTCATGATCTCGATCACGGCGCGGGCCTCTTCGACCTGGTCGGGCTCGGCCAGCGACTTGCCGATGGACAGCCCGGCCGCCAGCATGAAGGTGTTGGCGATGCCGCCGCCCACCACCAGTTGGTCGACCTTGTCGGCCAGCGACTGCAGGATCGACAGCTTGGTCGACACCTTCGAGCCGCCCACGATGGCCACCAGCGGCCGCTTGGGCTCGTGCAGCGCGCGGCCCAGGGCCGTGAGCTCGGCCTCGAGCAGCGGGCCCGCGCAGGCCACCGGGGCGAAGCGCGCCATGCCGTGCGTGGTGGCCTCGGCGCGGTGCGCCGTGCCGAACGCGTCGTTGACGTAGACGTCGCAAAGCGCCGCCATCTTGCGCGACAGCGCCTCGTCGTTCTTCTTCTCGCCGGGGTTGACGCGGCAGTTCTCCAGCAGCACCACCTGGCCCGGGTCGACGTTGACGCCGTCGACCCAGTCCTTGACGAGCTGCACGGGCATGCCCAGCAGCTGCGACAGGCGCCGGCCCACGCGGTCGAGCGAATCGGCCTCGGTCAGCACGCCCTCGGTGGGACGGCCCAGGTGGGACGTGACCATGACCGCCGCGCCGCCGTCGAGCGCCAGGCGGATGCCGGGCACCGAGGCGCGGATGCGGGTGTCTTCGCTGATCTGGCCGGCGTCGTCGAACGGCACGTTGAGGTCGGCGCGGATGAACACCCGCTTGCCGTGCAGCGCGCCGGCCTTGGCCAGCGCGGACAGGGTATTGACCTTGGCCATGCCGCTTACTTGGCCGACATCAGCGCGACGGTGGTGTCGAGCATGCGGTTGGAGAAGCCCCACTCGTTGTCGTACCAGGACGACACCTTGACCAGCTTGCCCGACACCTTGGTCAGGGTGGAGTCGTAGGTGCTGGAGGCGGGGTTGTGATTGAAGTCGACCGACACCAGGGGCTCGGTGTTGTAGTCCAGGATGCCCTTGAGCTCGCCTTCGGAAGCGGCCTTCAGGATGCTGTTGACTTCTTCGACCGTGGTCTCGCGCTTGGCCACGAACGACAGGTCGACGATCGACACGTTGATGGTGGGCACGCGGATGGCGAAGCCGTCGAGCTTGCCGTTCAGTTCGGGCAGCACCAGGCCGACCGCGGCAGCCGCGCCGGTCTTGGTGGGGATCATGCTCATGGTGGCCGAACGGGCGCGGCGCAGGTCTTCGTGATAGACGTCGGTCAGGACCTGGTCGTTGGTATAGGCGTGCACGGTGGTCATCAGGCCGCTTTCCAGGCCCAGCTTGTCGTGCAGCGGCTTGACCAGCGGGGCCAGGCAGTTGGTGGTGCACGAGGCGTTCGAGATGACCGTGTCGGAGGCCTTCAGCACGCCGTGGTTGACGCCGTACACGATGGTGGCGTCGACATCCTTGCCGCCGGGGGCCGAGATGATGACCTTCTTGGCGCCGCCCTTCAGGTGCGCGCTGGCCTTTTCCTTGGAGGTGAAGAAGCCGGTGCACTCGAGCACCACGTCGACCTTCAGCTCGCCCCAGGGCAGCTCGGCCGGGTTGCGGTTGGCCAGCACGCGGATCTTGTCGCCGTTGACCACCATGTAGTCGCCGTCGACCTCGACAGTGCCGGGGAACTTGCCGTGGGCGGTGTCGTAGCGCGTCAGGTGCGCGTTGGTCTTGGGATCGCCCAGATCGTTGATGGCGACGATTTCGATGTCGTGCTTCTTGCCGGCTTCGTAGTGGGCACGCAGGATGTTGCGGCCGATGCGGCCGTACCCGTTGATGGCGACGCGGATGGTCATGACTAGAGCTCCTTTTACAAAACTTGCTTGACGGCCTCGGCCACCTTGTCGGCGGTCAGACCGAAGAACTTGAACAAGGCCCCTGCGGGCGCGGACTCGCCGTAGCGGTCGATGCCGACCACGGCGCCTTCCAGGCCCACGTACTTGTGCCACAGGCCGGTCGTGCCGGCCTCGACGGCCACGCGCGGCAGGCCCGGGGGCAGCACGGCGCGCTTCCAGTCGGCGTCCTGGCGGTCGAACACGTCGGTGCTGGGCATGGACACCACCCGCACCGCGATGCCCTGCCCGGCCAGCTGTTCCTGCGCGGCCAGCGCGATGGCGACTTCCGAGCCCGTGGCGATGATAACGGCACGCGCGTCTTGTGCGTCTCGCAGAACGTAACCGCCGCGGACAATCGCTTTCAGCGTGTCGGCGTCGCGCGGCACGAACGGCAGGTTCTGGCGCGACAGCAGCAAGGCGGTCGGGCCGCCGTCATTGACATCCATGCCGATGCTGGCCGGGCGGGCGACGGCGGCGCCCCAGGCGACCGCGGTCTCGGTGGTGTCGCACGGACGCCAGACCGACAGGTTGGGGATCAGCCGCAGGCTGGCGGCGTGCTCGATGGACTGGTGGGTGGGCCCGTCCTCGCCCAGGCCGATGGAGTCGTGCGTGAACACGTGCACCACGCGCTGCTTCATCAGCGCGGCCATGCGGATGGCGTTGCGCGAGTAGTCGGAGAAGGTCAGGAAGGTGCCGCCGAACGGCAGGTAGCCGCCGTGCAGCGCGATGCCGTTCATGATGGCGGCCATGCCGAACTCGCGCACGCCGTAGTTGATATGGCGGCCGAACTGGATGCCCTGCGCGCCGGCGCGCACCGGCGCCACGCCCTTCCAGTCGGTGTAGTTGGAGCCGGTCAGGTCGGCCGAGCCGCCCAGCAGTTCGGGCAGAACCTCGGCCAGCGCCGCGATGGCGAACTGCGAGGCCTTGCGGGTGGCGACGGTCTCGGCCTTCTGGTCGGTGGCCTGCACGAAGGCCTGCAGCCTGGCGGCGAAGTCGGCCGGCAGCTCGCCCTTCATGCGGCGCGTGAACTCGGCGGCCTCGGCGGGATACTTGGCGGCGTAGGCGTCGAACGCGGCCTGCCAGGCGGCCTGGGCTTCGGCGCCCTGCTTGCGGGCGTCCCAGCCTTCGCGCACGGCCTGGGGAATCTCGAACGGCGCGGCGGTCCAGCCCAGCGCGGCGCGCGTGGCGGCGACTTCCTCGGCGCCCAGCGGCGCGCCGTGCACATTATGGGTGCCGGCCATGGCGGGCGAACCCTTGCCGATGATGGTGCGGCACACGATCAGGGTGGGCTTTTCCGACTGCGCGCGCGCCTGGCGGATGGCGGCGTCGACGGCGGCCACGTCGTGGCCGTCCACGCCGCGGATCACATTCCAGCCGTAGCCTTCGAAGCGGGTGGCGGTGTCGTCGCCGAACCAGTGCTCGACATGGCCGTCGATGGAAATGCCGTTGTCGTCGTACAGCACCACCAGCTTGGACAGTTTGAGCGTGCCGGCCAGCGAGCAGGCCTCGTGCGAGATGCCTTCCATCAGGCAGCCGTCGCCGGTGAACGCATAGGTGTAGTGGTCGACGATGGGCAGGCCGGGCTTGTTGAACTCGGCGGCCAGCAGCGCTTCGGCCAGCGCCATGCCCACGGCGTTGGCCAGGCCCTGGCCGAGCGGGCCGGTGGTGGTCTCGACGCCGGGGGTGATGCCGACCTCCGGGTGGCCCGGCGTGCGCGAATGCAACTGGCGGAACTGCTTGAGCTCTTCGATGGGCAAGTCGTAGCCGGACAGGTGCAGCAGCGCGTAGATGAGCATCGAGCCGTGGCCGTTGGACAGCACGAAGCGGTCGCGGTTGGCCCAGGCCGGATCGGCCGGGTTGTGGCGCAGGTGGCCGAGCCACAGCGCCTGGGCGATTTCCGCCATGCCCATGGGGGCCCCGGGGTGGCCGGAGTTGGCTTGTTGGACGGCGTCCATCGCAAGGACGCGGATGGCATCCGCCAGGGCAAGTTGATGGGCGGTGGATTGGCTCATGCGGAAAAGGCTCGTAGGCTCCGGCAACATGTTCCGACTGGTGTCAGACACCCTGGCGAGCCCGTACCCGCCCGTGGGCGCGCATCGCCGCGCCGGGGTGCCCGGCGCCCGGGAAAATGGGGCCAGGTAGAGAGGTTGTGAAGCTCATGATTTTAGCATCCGGGGATAACCCGGGTCGGGAGGCCCCGGGGCCGCGCCCGGGCCGCGCGGGGGATGGTAGGCTACGCGCTTGACCGGACCTTGCCGCCCCGCCGCGGCCCTGATCGATCCATGCCCCTGCCGCGTTTTTTTTGCGACGCTCCCCTGTCCGCCGGCGCCCGCATGGCGCTGCCCGACGCCCTGGCGCACCACGCCGTGCGGGTGCTGCGCTTGCGCGCCGGCTCGCCCATCGTCCTGTTCGACGGCGCCGGCGGCGAATACCCCGCCACGCTCGAAATCGACGGCAAGGCCGCCTACGCCCTGCTGGGCGCGCACGACCCGCGCGAGGCCGAACTGGCCGGCCGCATCATATTGGTGCAAGGCCTGCCGTCCGGCGACAAGATGGACTGGGTCGTGGAAAAGGCGGTCGAGCTGGGCGCCAGCCGGGTCTGCCCGATCGCCGCGCAGCGCAGCGTGCTGCAACTGGGCGGCGCGCGCCTGGAAAAACGAGTGGCGCACTGGTCCCGCATTGCCCAGGCGGCATCGGAACAATGCGGACGCAATCGCCTGATGGCGGTCGATGCGCCGGTCGGCCTGCGCGAATGGCTGGAACAGCCGGCCGAGGGCCTGCGCCTGCTGTGCCACCCGGAGGCCGGGCCCGGCCTGGCCGAGGCGCTGCACGCGCAACCGGGCCTGCGGACCTTGAGCCTGCTGGTGGGGCCGGAGGGAGGCTGGTCGGACGCCGAACTGGCCCTGGCGGCCGGGCACGGCGTGCAGGCCGTGCGCTACGGGCAGCGCGTGCTGCGCACCGAGACCGCCGGGCTGGCGCTGATCGCCGCCGCCACCGCCCTGCTGGGGTGGCAGTAGGCCGCGCCTACCGGTCTGCAGGTGCCTGACACCCAAGGGGTGTCGGCACCTCTTGCTGGCTCACCCTTCCCCGTAGGGCGCCGCGGCGACGCCGGGCTCCGGGTCGGGATGCTTGCCGGCGTGCTCGATGACGTAGGTGAAGACCCTGCCGTTGTCGCGCGCGAATTCGGCGGCGTCGGCGCATACGGCTTCGATCTGGGCGGCGTCGGCTTCCAGGGCCGGATCGCCCGAGTGCAGCTTGTACAGCCACAGCACCACGCCGGTTTTCTGGTCCAGCACGGTGTCGCACAGGCAGTCGTACAGGGCGTCCAGGTTGCCGCCGAAGTACTCGGGGAAATCGACCGCCTTGGCAATGGCGCGCAGCACCGCGGAACGGCTGCGCGCCCGGTCGCAGTCGGCCACCATGAGGGCCAGTCCGAGCTGATGCGCGGCCTCAACCACGGCTTCTTTCTGCAAACCGTCATGATCGATCGCGCCCCCGCGGCCCAATTGGCGCTGCAGAGCAGACTGGCCATTCCGCGTCATGCCTGGCCCTCCTTGAAAAAGCCAACCACCTCTTCGATACGCCGCATCGTATCGGCATAACCCAGTTCGATCAATCGTCGCGTGTAAGCGCTTTCAAAGAGCAAATAGGACATCAGCGCACCGCCGCCCGACCGGTCTGGGTCGGACGATACACCGAGTACGCGAAAAAGGGTACGTGCCTCGAGTGGCATTTCTTTCAGGTAATCGAGCGCGAGCAAATCCAGCGACTGGCTGGGGGTCAGCGTCAGCACGTTCACGCGCCGGACACTCAAGCCCGTGGCCGGGTCGCGCGAGGTGTGGTCGACCAGGTCGTTGATGCGTTCCAGGCGCTCGATGTCGGCCGACAGGCCGTCCAGGAAGATGCTCGACAGCACGTGCCCGCCCACCTGCGCCAGCGACGGGTACGGCGGCGCCTTCTCGCGCTTCTCGGGGTGCGTGTCGTCCCGGTAGCCGGTGCCGATCACCAGCACGCGCTCGGCCCCCAGGTGGATGACCGGGCTGATGGGCGCGAGCTGCCGCATCGAGCCGTCGCCGCACCATTCGGTCTGTCCCTGCACATCCACCGCCTGCGCCGGGAATACGAACGGGATGGACGACGAGGCCATCAGGTGCTCGACGCCGATGCGCGCGGGCACCGCGCGCCGCAGCGAACGATGCCACGGCTCGATCTCCCGGTGCGACTGGTAGAAAGTCAGGTGCTCGCCGCTGGTGAAACCCGAGGCGGTGATGGCCAGCGAAGACAGCGCATTGCGCTCCAGGTTGACGCCCAGGCGGTCGAAATCCAGCACGCGCGCCAGCAGGTCGGCCAGCGGCCGGTTGTCCAGCAACGACTGGGGCCGCTTGCCGGACAGGCCGGAGAACATCCAGCCCAGCGCCAGCAGCCCGAGCCAGCGGACGCCGGTCTTGATCAGGCCGGGCGCGTCGGCGCGGTACACCATGCCGGTTTCGAGCGACTCCCAGAGCCGGCGGATGCGCCGCGCCGCCAGGTGCGGGCGGTCGGCCCGGCACGCCAGGGCGGCGGCATTGATGGCGCCGGCCGAGGTGCCGCTGATGATGGGAAAAGGATTACGGAACTCGGGCCGCGACGCGGGGTCGAGGATCTCGAAAATGGCGCCCAGCACGCCGACCTGGTAGGCCGCGCGGGCGCCGCCGCCGGTCAGCACCAGCCCCGTCACCGGTCCGGACGGGGCGGCGGCTGCCCTGTTACCTGGGGACGTTGGCATCGACGACGACCAGGGCGGTCATGTTGACGATGCGGCGGACAGTGGAGCTGGACGTCAGGATATGCACCGGCGCGTTGGCGCCCAGCAGGAACGGGCCGATGGCGACATTGCCGCCGGCCGCCGTCTTCAGCAGGTTGTAGGCGATGTTGCCCGAATCGACATTGGGGCACACCAGCAGGTTGGCTTCGCCCTTGAGCGTCGAGGACGGCAGGATGCGCAGGCGCTGCGCCTCGTCCAGCGCGCAGTCGCCGTGCATTTCGCCGTCCACTTCCAGGTCCGGGGCGGCGGCGCGGATCAGCGCCAGGGCCTCGCGCATCTTGGCGCCCGAGGCCGAGCTGCCGGTGCCGAAGTTCGAGCGCGACAGCAGCGCCACCTTGGGCGCCAGGTTCAGGCGCGTCATTTCCTCGGCCGCGGCGATGGTGAACTCGGCGATCTGCTCGGCGGTGGGCTCGTCGTTGACGTGGGTGTCGACCAGCGCCACCGTGCGCTCGTTGAGCAGCAGCACGTTCATCGCGGCATAGACCTTGGCGCCCGGCCGCATGCCGATGACCTGGTCGACGAAACGCAGGTGCTCGGCATACGAGCTGACGGTGCCGCAGATCATGCCGTCGGCGTCGCCCAGGTGCACCATCATGGCGCCGATCAGGGTCAGGCGGCGGCGCATCTCGACGCGCGCCATCTCCTTGGTGATGCCGCGCCGGCACATCATTTCCCAGTAGGTGGTCCAGTAGCGGTGGAAACGCTCGTCGTACTCGGGGTTGGTGACCTCGACGTCCTCGCCCAGCCGCAGGCGCAGGCCGTATTTCTCGATGCGGGCCGCCAGCACCGCCGGGCGGCCCACCAGGATGGGCTTGGCCAGGCCTTCGTCGACCACCACCTGCACGGCGCGCAGCACGCGCTCGTCCTCGCCCTCGGTGAACACCACGCGGGCCTTGCCGCCTTCGCGCACGAAGCTCTTGGCGGCCGAGTACAGCGGCTTCATGAAGGCGCCGGAGTGGTACACGAACTGCTGCAGCTGTTCGACGTAGGCCTCCAGGTCGGACAGCGGACGCGTCGCCACGCCGCCGTCCATCGCCGCCTTGGCCACGGCCGGCGCGATGCGGGTGATCAGGCGCGGATCGAACGGCTTGGGAATCAGGTAGTCGGGGCCGAAGCTGATGTCATACGTGCCATAGGCCGCCGCGACCACCTCGTTCTGCTCTTCCTGGGCCAGCTTGGCGATGGCGTACACCGCCGCCATTTCCATTTCGCGCGTGATGGTGGTGGCGCCCACATCCAGCGCGCCGCGGAAGATATACGGGAAGCACAGGACGTTGTTGACCTGGTTCGGGTAGTCGGAACGCCCGGTGGCCATGACCACGTCGTCGCGCACCGCGTGCGCGTCTTCGGGCAGGATCTCGGGGTTGGGGTTGGCCAGCGCCAGGATGACCGGGCGGGCCGCCATGGCGGCCACCATTTCGGGCTTGAGCACGCCGCCGGCCGACAGGCCCAGGAACACGTCGGCGCCCTGGATCACGTCGGCGAGCTTGCGGTGGTCGGTCTTCTGGGCGAAGCGTTCCTTGTCGGGGTCCATCAGCGCCGTGCGGCCCTGGTACACCACGCCTTCGATGTCGGTGACCCAGATGTTCTCGATGGGCACGCCCAGGTCCACCATCAGGTCCAGGCAGGCCAGCGCCGCGGCGCCCGCGCCGGAGGTCACCACCTTGACCTTGTCGATGTCCTTGCCCACCACTTTCAGGCCGTTGATGAAGGCGGCCGAGACGCAGATGGCCGTGCCATGCTGGTCGTCGTGGAACACCGGGATCTTCATGCGCTCGCGCAGCTTGCGCTCGACCGTGAAGCATTCCGGCGCCTTGATGTCTTCGAGGTTGATGCCGCCGAAGGTCGGCTCCAGGCCGGCGATGATCTCGACCAGCTTGTCGGGGTCGGTCTCGTTGATCTCGATGTCGAAGACGTCCAGGCCGGCGAACTTCTTGAACAGCACCGCCTTGCCTTCCATGACCGGCTTGGAGGCCAGCGCGCCGATGTTGCCCAGGCCCAGCACCGCCGTGCCGTTGGTGATCACGCCCACCAGGTTGCCGCGCGCGGTGTAGCGCACCGCGTTGACCGGATCGCTGACGATCTCTTCGCAGGCCGCGGCCACGCCCGGCGAGTAGGCCAGCGCCAGGTCGCGCTGGTTGGACAATTGCTTCGTCGGGGTGACGGAAATTTTGCCGGGGCGGCCGGACTCGTGGTATTCAAGCGCGGCTTTGCGAAAGTTGGCGTCCATAAGGCGGGCTACTCGGGTGGGTACACGGAAAGTGAAGGATTCTAGCTCAGCGCGGCAGCTATCTTACTCCTCGCTTACTTCCATGCCGTGCCACGCCATCGCCGGGCCGGGCGCCCGCGCCGGGCCGGGCGCCCGCGCCGGCGGACGCCGTCAGGGCGCGTACAGGCCCTGCGGGTCGAAGGCGTCCTGCACGCGCATGGCGAGCCGGTGGGCCGCGGCGGCGACGCCAGGCGGCGGCGCCGGCGCGGCCGCCACCGCGCCGGCAGCCTGCCCGGGCGCCAGCAGCGCGCCCTCCACCCAGGCCAGCGTGCCGCCATGCCCCAGCAGCAATTGCGCCAGGTTCACGCCGGCCGGCGGCTCGGGCGCCAGCGCGTCCAGCCGGTAGCGGCACGGCCAGGCGGCATGCGCGCGGCAGGCCGCGGCATCGGCCGAGCCGGCCAGCTGGAACAAGGCGGGCACCAGCCGCTGCACCGCGGCCGAGCGCAACGGCTGCACATCGTCCTGGCCGAACGGGCCGAGCGTCTCGGCGGTGCCGTCCGACAGCAGCAGGTCGATGCCGACCAGGCCGCTGGCGGCCGTGCCGCCCGGCGGCCAGGCGCCGGCCCCGGCCAGCCAGCCGGCCAGCGTCTGGGCCGGCGGCGCCTGCGCGAACTGCGGCAACCCGGCGGCGGCCAGGTCCGCGGCCCGGCAGCCCGGCTGTGCGCGCCACTGCCCCGCGCGCGGCCCCGGCGCCAATTCCGTGAGCGCCGACGGATCCACTTCCAGCACCGCGCGGCCGGCCGGCGCGCCGGACGCGTCCGTCCCCGCCAGCACCAGCGCCACCCCGTACTCCACGCACAGGGCGCGCGCATGCCGCACATCCTCGGGCCGCGCCGGCCGCAGCCTGGCGCGGCCCGGCGGCGCCGCGTCGAGTTCCTCCAGCGGGCCATGCGCCGCGCGGGCCAGGCGCTGGCGGAACATGTCCCACGGCGTGCGCGGCAGCCGCCGGCCGAACAGGAATGCGCGCCGCGATGACTGCATCTACAATCCCTTTTTCGTTTTGAGAACCATCATGCTGCGCCTCGCATCACGCGCCCACGACTTCCTGACCTTTCACGTCGTCGAACTCTTCAAGCAAGCGCAGGCGCTGCAGGCGGCGGGCCGGGACATCATCAGCCTGGGTATCGGCGAACCGGACTTTACCGCGCCGCCCCAGGTCGTGGAAGCGCTCGAACGCGCCGCCCAGGCCGGCCTGAGCGGCTACAGCGCGCCGGCCGGGCTGGCCGCGCTGCGCGAGGCCATTGCCCAATTCTACGCAAGCGAGTTCGGGGCCGCGGTCGATCCCGGCCGCGTCATCGTCACGGCCGGCGCCTCCGGCGCCCTGTCGCTGGCCTGCTCGGCCATCGTCGAGCCCGGCGCCGAGGTGCTGATGCCCGACCCGTCTTATCCCGCCAACAGCAATTTCATCCTGGCCGCCGGCGGCCGGCCGCGCCTGATCCCCAGCCATGCCGGGCAGCGCTTCCAGCTGTCGGCGCAGGACGTGCGCGACCACTGGACGCCCGCCACGCGCGGGGTGCTGGTGGCCTCGCCCAGCAACCCCACCGGCACCAGTATCGCGCGCGACGAACTGGCGGCGCTGCTGCACGCAGTGCGCGAACGGCAGGGCTTCGCCATCGTGGACGAAATCTACCTCGGCCTGAGCTACGAGGGCCAGCCCCGGTCGGCGCTGACCCTGGACGACGACATCATCGTCATCAACAGCTTCTCGAAGTACTTCCACATGACGGGCTGGCGGCTGGGCTGGATGATCGTGCCCGAGCGGCTGGCCGCGCCCATCGAGAAAATGGCCGCCAGCCTGGCGATCTGCGCGCCGACGCTGGCGCAGCACGCGGCGCTGGCCTGCTTCGCGCCCGATACGCTGAAGATCTTCGAACATCGCCGCGACGCCTTCCGGCAGCGGCGCGACTACCTGCTGCCCGAGTTCGAGCGGCTCGGCCTGCATGTGCCGGTGCGGCCCGACGGCGCCTTCTATATTTACGCCGACATCGCCGCGCTCGGCGCCGACAGCGCCGCGCTGTCGCAGCGGCTGCTGCACGAAGCGGGCGTGGCCGTGGTGCCGGGCCTGGATTTCGGCCCGGCGCACGGCGGCCACACGCTGCGGTTCTCGTACGCCACGGGGCTGGACCGCCTCGAGGAGGCGGTCCAGCGCATGGGGAAAGTGCTCTAGGAAGCGGCGCCCGGCGCCGCGCCGCTTACTCGCGCGCCAGCGCGATGCCGGCGGCCAGCGCCAGGCGGCGGCGTTCGGCCTGCACCTTGGCGCCGTAGCCGCCGTCGCTGGGGCCGGTGGCGCCCACGTAGCAGGCCAGGCCGCCGTCGATCGAGCCGCGCCGTTCGATGCAGTCTTTCAGGATGGTGGTGCCGACGCGGATGTTCGCGATCGGGTCGAGCGGGTTGTTCATGCCGTCGCCCAGCCTGTCGAACTTGTCCTGGTGCACGCGCGTCATGACCTGCATCAGGCCCTGCGCGCCCACCGAGCTCTCGGCGAACGGGTTGTAGCGCGATTCAATGGCGATCACGGCCAGCAACAGCAAGGGGTCGAGCTCTTTTTCGCGCGCGACCTTGTAGACAGTACTGACGAGCACGGACGTCGCGTCATAGGCGACGCGATACTTGCGCGAGATATAGTTGCGCAGTGCCTCGACTTGCGGTCCGGACACGGTGCTGCGCGCCCGCTTCTTGGGCGGGGCGGGCGGCAGGTCGCTGCGCAGCGGCCCCAGGAAACCTGTGGCATTACTGACGGGCGCAGCCGGAATCGCCATGGCTACCGCTGAAGGGGTGTCATAGGCGGGGTCGTAGCCGGGTTCGGCGGATGAACCGGACGGCACGGATGTAGGCGCTAGGGCGGTCAACAAGGCTTTGTGCACCTGCAAGGCCTGGTCGCGCAAACCAGGCAAGGCGAAGCCCATGCTTACCGTAACGATCACTGCGATGCCCAGATAGGTACAGCAGATACGCAACCACTCGGCAAGATGGTGGTGCACTCCTTGGGCGGTCTGGCGGAACAGGCCGGCCACTGACGCATCGGGCATGGGGACCTCCTGCGTTAAGAGAGGACTGGATGTTAACCTCTGTTCCACCGTAAAAATGTAACGAATTGACCGGGATCTGTAGTGAAATACCGCGACCTTAGAGACTTTTTGCAGCAGTTGGAACTGCGCGGCGACCTCAAGCGCATCGCCGCGCCGGTCTCGACCCGCCTCGAAATGACCGAGATTGCCGACCGGGTGCTGCGCGCCGCGGGCCCCGCCCTGCTGTTCGAGCATGCCACGCATGATGGCGAGCGGGCCGCCATGCCGGTGCTGGCCAATTTGTTCGGCACGCCGCGCCGCGTGGCCTGGGGCATGGGCGCCGACGAGGTCGGCGCATTGCGCGAGACCGGCGAGCTGCTGGCCTCCCTGCGCGAACCGGAGGCGCCGCGCGGACTGCGCGACGCGCTGGGCAAGGTGGCCATGCTGAAATCGGCGCTGTGGGACATGGCCCCCAAGCGCGTGCGCGGGCCGGCCTGCCAGGAAGTCGTCTGGGAGGGCGCCGACGTGGATTTGTCCCGCCTGCCCATCCAGACCTGCTGGCCGGGCGACGTGGCGCCGCTCCTGACCTGGGGCCTGGTGGTCACGCGCGGGCCCAATGCGCGTCGCCAGAACCTCGGCATTTACCGGCAGCAGCCCATCGCGCGCAACAAACTGATCATGCGCTGGCTCTCGCACCGCGGCGGCGCGCTGGATTTCCGCGATCACGCCCGCGCGCACCCCGGCACGCCCTTCCCCGTGGCGGTGGCGCTGGGCGCCGACCCCGCCACCATCCTGGGGGCCGTGACGCCCGTGCCGGACAGCCTGTCCGAATACCAGTTCGCCGGCCTGCTGCGCGGCTCGCGCACTGAAGTCGCGCAGGCGCTGGGCAGCGAGCTGTCGGTGCCGGCGCGCGCCGAGATCGTGCTGGAAGGCCACTTGCTGCCGGCGGGCGATCCGCGCGCCGTCGCGCCCAGCGTGCCCGACGGCGCGCCGCCGCCGCCCGACACGGGCTACGAAATGGCCCTGGAAGGCCCCTACGGCGATCACACCGGCTACTACAACGAGCAGGACTGGTTCCCCGTCTTCACGGTAGACCGCATCACCATGCGGCGCGACCCGATCTATCACTCCACCTACACCGGCAAGCCGCCCGACGAGCCGGCCGTGCTGGGCGTGGCGCTGAACGAGGTATTCGTGCCGCTGCTGCGCCGCCAGTTGCCGGAGATCGTCGACTTCTATCTGCCGCCGGAAGGCTGCAGCTACCGGCTGGCGGTGGTGTCGATCCGCAAGCAGTACGCCGGCCATGCCAAGCGCGTGATGTTCGGCCTGTGGAGCGTGCTGCGCCAGTTCATGTACACCAAGTTCATCGTGGTGGTGGACGAGGACATCGATCCGCGCAACTGGACCGAAGTGGTGTGGGCCATCACCACCCGCATGGACCCGGTGCGCGACACCGTCCTGGTGGAGCGCACGCCGATCGACTACCTGGATTTCGCGTCGCCGGTATCGGGGCTGGGCGGCAAGATGGGAATGGACGCCACCAACAAGTGGCCGGGCGAGACCGACCGCGAATGGGGCCGCCCCATCGTGATGGACGCGGCGGTCAAGCAGCGGGTGGACCAGATGTGGGGCGACCTGGGGCTGTGATCAGGGGGCCGGCGGGGGGGCGCCGGCGTCGCGCGATGAGCGCGAATCGCGCCAGCCCTTGAACACCTGCCAGCCCAGCAGCGCGCCGCCGGCCAGCCGCAGCAGGCGCGAGCGCTTGCCGCGCCCCATGATGAGCGCCGACAGCGTGGAACTGATGAACGGGTAGCGGCGCGCCAGCGAGACGCCCTGCCACAGCAGCCGCGACACGTTGCCCTTCGCCAGGCCGGGCAGCCAGCGCTTGAGCAGGTTGGCCGGCTCGAGCGAGCGGCCGGCCGCGGCGATGTCATGGGCCAGGGATTCGCGTTCCAGCGCGGCGCGGGCGCGCAGCAGCTCGATGCGCACGGCGCGGTCGATGGCGGGCGTGGACTTGGCCATGTCAGCGGGGCTCCCGGAGGTCGTCCTGGGCGTCCTGCTGCGCCTGCGCCACGCGCACGCTGTCGAGCAGGTCGGCATCGCGGCCGAGCTCCTCGAACGTGGCGGAGAACGGCACCGGGCCGGACACCAGCTCGCGCCGCACGGCCAGCAGCAACCCCAGGCCGATGACGGCATACAGCGCCGCCAGCAGGCCCAGCGCCAGGTAGCGGTCCTCGGTGGGCCAGAACGCCACCGCGATGGTGACGCTGAACACCAGCACCGCCAGCGTCAGGAACAGCAGCGCGGCGAATGCCATGCCGAGCAGCTTGACCAGGCGCGCCTTTTCCTCGGCGGCTTCCAAGGCGAACAATTCGAGGCGCGTGCGCAGCAGCCCGACCAGGCTGCCGGCCACGCCGAATACGGATCTGCGCAGGCCCATGGGCAAGAGCGGGCCGGCCGCCAGGGGCCGGCCCCGCGCTTCAGCGGCGGGCGATCAGCAGGCCGAGCAGCAGGCCGGTCACGCCCGCGATGCCGATGGCTTGCCAGGGATTGTCGTGCACGTAGTCGTCGGTGGCGCGCGCCGCCTTGCGGCCGCGTTCGAGCACGGCATCCTGGGCGTCGTAGAGCGCTTCGCGGGTGCGCTTGAGCGAGGCCATGGCGCGGTCGCGCAGTTCGGAGGCTTTCTCGCCCGAACTGGAGGCCGCTTCGCGCAGCAGGTTTTCTGCATCGTTCAGGCTGCTTTTGACGCTGTCGATGAGTTTTTCTTTGGCGACTTCCTCGGATCGTCGGGTGGTCATAAAGGCTCCTGTTGATGTGTCGAAGACGAGATCATCATACCAGCCGGGCAATACAATCGCAGCCCCGCTTGCTACCGGCTGCTACTTGATCTGCGTAATCTCAACGGCGGATTTCACGCCGTTCTGGTCGATGTCCTGGCGCATGACCAGGTTCACCGCCGGGCAATACCAGTCGGTCACGGTGGTGTTCATGCCCGGGATGGGCAGCGTGATGCCCTGGAACGTCGCCATGGTGGGATCGGTATTGCGCGCGTAGCGGATCGGCCAGCACGACTGGCGGCCCAGCGCCGTGTCGAGGGTCTGCCTGGCGCCGATGGATTTCTCGCCGATGCGCACGACGGTGGTGGGCTGGCCGCCCACCGGAGCGTCCTTGCCGATGTTCAGCCGGTAGGTGGCGCCAGGCAGGCGCTGGCCTTCGGCGACCTTGCCGTCGTAGGCGAACAGCCCCAGCATGCGCAGGTCGAACTGGCCGCCGTCCTGCGGTTTTTCACCCGCCTTGGCATAGCGCACGAACTCCGCCTTGCCGCCCTTGATGGTCATCAGGTAGTCCAGCTTGGACTTGCCGGCCGGCAGGCCCGCGTAGCTGAAACTGGCGGTGCCCTGGACACGCGCGCGGCAATTGGCCGCGTCCGTCTTGGCGACTTCGGCGAAGGTCAGGTCGGCGCCCAGGCTCAGGTTGCCGGAGCCGGTCAGCTGCACGGCGCCGCCGTTGCGCATGAACTGCGCATCGCACACGCCGGCCAGGGCCGGGGCCGACAGGCTCGCCGCCCCTGCCACGAAGAGATAAGAAAAAAAGCGTGCCGCCACCGGGTGCTCCTGGAAACTCAAAAAAGCCATGCGCTCGGGCATGGCTTTTCGATACTACACCGGTTGGCCGGCAGGCGGCCAACGCGGCCAGCACCTCGGAAACAATGGATACCGATCGGCATGCAAAAGACTGAAATCCATACATTGATAAATTTTTTGTTCTATTTTGTATAGAATTGTGCCCCCGCCATCCTCCTCCTGCGAATTCCCATGTCGTTCTCGTCACGCCGCTTTTCCGCGCCGCTGCGCCGGGCCCTCTGCTGGGCCGCCCTGGCCGGCGCGGCAACCCTGGCCGGCTGCGCAAATGTGCCCAACACGCTTCCGGTTACCTATTCGCCGTCGTCGGTACTCAGCGCCGAGGGCGCGGTCGAGGTGGGCGCCTTCACCTACGAGCCGAACAAGGCCGACGACAATGCGCCGGCTCCCAAGAACGACCGCTATGCCAACGCCGGCCTGTCTTCGTCGCAACAGGCCAGCGGCGGCTCGCCCGGCAGCTACCGGCCGGCCAGGATCGAGCCGAACCAGATCCGCAACACGGCCATGGGCAGCATCCTGCTGGAAAAAGACATCAAGGACCTGGTGCGCGACGCCACCTTCGCCGAACTGCGCTTCATGGGCGTGCAGGTCAACGGCACCGCGCAGCCCGCCCGCCTGAGCGGCGACATCCAGGAATTCCTGATCGACGACCTGGGCTATTCGGTGGACTGGACCCTGCGCATTGCCTACCTGGTAGTCGACAAGGCCAGCGACAAGCAGGTGTACCAGGCCACCAAGGAAATCAAGCGCCGCACCACCAAGTTCGCCAATTTCTTCGGCGCGCTCAACGACACGATCCGCCTGAACATCGAAGAGCTGGTGAAAGATCCCGCCTTCCTGGCGGCCATCAAGCAGCCCCAGCCGGCAGCGAAAACCCAGCCCTGAAGCGCTGCGCGCGTCAGGCGCCTGCTGCGCTTGCCGCATGCGGCGCGGCCAGGCGGCGCACTTCGGGCATGCACGAGCCGCAGCCGGAACCGCAGCCCAGGCGCGCCTTCAATTCCTCGGCGCCCAGGCCCGCATCGACGCCGGCCTGGATGGCCTGCTCGGTCACGCCGGCGCAGGCGCATACCGTGCGCGAACGCGGCGACGCCTGGGTGCGCCCCATCAGCAGCAGGGCCAGGCTGGCCGGCGCCTGGCCGCCGTCCGCCCAGGCCAGCAGGCCATCGTTGGCACGCACATCGCCGGCCAGCAGGAAGGCCGCGGGCGCGCCGGCCGACATCCGCACACGCCGCAGGATCCCACGGGCCGGGTCGTCGAAGGCGGCATCGGGCTGCCCGACGTCCAGGACCTGGGCCAGGGCATCCAGCACATGCGCGGGCGGCGCCGATTCGGCGGCCAGCCGCAGCCGGACGCCCGGCCCGGCCGCGCAGGGCGCCACCACCGCATAATCGAAGCGCCGCAGCCACGGCGCCAGTACGGCGCGCAGGCGCGCGGCGTCGCCGGCCGCCCAGCCCATGGCCTGCCACGGCAGGCGGGCCGGCGCCACGGCCACGGCCGCGTGCTTGAGTTCGGGCTGGCGCGACACCGCGTCGCGGCTGGGATTGGTCAGCGCGTTCACGCCCAGGCCCGCCATGAAGGCGCTGCCCCAGTGCATGGGCAGGAAGGCATGCCCCGGCTTCAGGCTGTCGTCGGGGTGCGCCGGCAGCACGATCGCGCCGCGCCGGGAGCGGATGCGCGCCAGCGCGCCGGGCGCCAGTTTCAGGCGCTCCAGGTCGAGCGGATGCAGCGACAGCCCGGGTTCCTCGACATGGCGCGTCAGCGCCGGGGCCAGGCTGGTGCGCGCCAGGGTGTGCCAATGGTCGCGCAGGCGACCGGTGGTCAGGCGCAGCGGATATTGCGCCGAGACCGCCTCGGCGACCGGCGTATAGCCGGTATCGAAGAAGCGCGCCCGGCCGTCGTCGGTGGCGAAGCGCCCGTCGGCGTACAGGCGCGCCACGGCGGCGCCGGCCCGGTATGGCCATTGCACCGGGCCCTGGCGCTCCAGCAAGGCGTAGTCGACCGCGCTGTAGTCCAGGTCGCGCCCGGCGGTCATGCGCGCATGCTCGGCGAATACGGCGCTCTCGTCCGCGTAGTCGAACAGCGCCGCCTTGCGCGGCGCAATCAACCCGGCCAGCCGGCGCGCCACCGCGGCCGCCAGGCGCCAGTCCGGGCGGGCCTCGCCGGGTGGGGCCACGGCCGCGCGCACGCGGCTGATGCGGCGTTCCGAGTTGGTGACAGTGCCCGACTTCTCGGGCCAGGTGGCGGCCGGCAGCACCAGGTCGGCGTAGGCCAGCGTCTCGGTGCCGGCATAGGCTTCCTGCACGATGACGAACTCGGCCTGCTGCAGCGCGGCGCGCACGCGGGCCTGGTCCGGCAGCGACTGGGCCGGATTGGTGGCGGCGATCCACAACACCTTGATGCGCCCTTCCAGCACCGCGTCGAACATCTCGAGCGCCGGCTTGCCCGGGCTGGCCGGCAGGCTGTCCACGCCCCACAACGCCGCCACCTCGCGCCGGTGCTGCGGGTCGGCGGGATCGCGATGGCCCGGTAGCAGGGTCGCCATGCCGCCGGCCTCGCGCCCGCCCATGGCGTTGGGCTGGCCGGTCAGCGAAAACGGCCCGGCGCCGGGCCGGCCGATCTGCCCGGTGGCCAGGTGCAGGTTGATCAGCGCGCCGTTCTTCGCGGTGCCGCTGCTGGACTGGTTCAGGCCCATCGTATACAGCGACAGGGCGGCGCCGGCCTGGCCGAACCAGCGCGCCGCCTGCACGATGTCGGCCGCCGGCACCCCGCACACATCTTGCGCGGCGCGCGGGGTGAATTCATGCACGCGCGCCTTCAGGGCCGCGAAGCCCGCCGTGTGCGCCGCCAGGAAGGGCTGGTCCACCAGCCCTTCCCAGATCATGACATTGAGCATGGCATGAAACAGCGCCACGTCGGTGCCGGGCAGGATGGGCAGGTGCAGGTCGGCCAGCGCCGCCGTGTCGGTCCGGCGCGGATCGACCACCACGATCTTGAGCCCGGGACGGGCCGCCTTGGCGGCTTCCAGCCGGCGGAACAGCACTGGATGCGCGTACGCCATGTTGGCGCCGGCGATCAGCACCGTATCGGCCAGCTCCAGGTCGTCGTAGCAGGTCGGCGGCGCGTCGGCGCCGAGCGTCAGCTTGTAGCCGGATACCGCGCTGGACATGCACAGGCGCGAATTGGTGTCGATATTGTTGGTGCCCACCAGCGCGCGCGCCAGCTTGTTGAAGACGGCGTAGTCCTCGGTGAGCAGCTGGCCCGACAAGTAGAAGCCGATCGCATCGGGGCCGTGCAGCCCGATGGCGGCGGCGAGCCGGGCGGCGGCCAGGTCGAGCGCATCGGACAACGGCACCGCGACGCGCTCGCGGCCGCGCTCGGCGCGCCACTCCGCGCGCAGCACGCGCGCCGCGTCGCGCCGCACCGTGTCAGCCAGCGCCAGCCCCTTGCTGCACAGGCGGCCGCGGCTGGACGGATGCGCCGGGTCGCCGGCCACCGCCACGACGCGCTCGCCGCGCGCCGTCACGCGCACGCCGCAGCCGGTGCCGCAATAACAGCAGACCGAATCGACGGTACGCTCGGCCGCGCCGGCGCGCGGATCGACAGGCAAGACGGCGGTGTCCATCGGGCTCAGCCCTCGCCTTGCAGGCCCAGATACACCGCGCCGCCCTCCAGCTTGACCGGCAGGGTGCGCACGCAGCCCTGGTCCGGCGCCTGGGCCTGGCCGCTTTCCAGGTCCAGCACCCAGCCATGCAGCGGGCATGCCACCGAGCGGCCGTGCACCAGCCCGGCCGACAGCGGGCCGCCCTTGTGCGGGCAGCGGTCCACCACCGCGTAGAGCTGGCCGTCGCCGGTGCGGAATACCGCCACGTCGTCCTGGCCGGGCCGCCGCACCACGCGGGCGCCCTGGGGGGGAATGTCGTCGATATGGCAGACGTTGCGCCATTGGCAGGTAGCGGTTTGCGGCATGGTGGGTCTCATACGGTCAAGGATTGGAACTCGCGGGAAGCCGGCGCGGCGGCGCGGCGCGCTTGCCATGGGTCGGTTTCGAACGACAGGGCGAACTTCAGGCGCGCATAGAGCTCGGCCCGGTTGGCGGCGTCCTCGACCACGCGCGCCTTGGCGTACTCCAGTCCGACGCGCGCCAGGTAGTGGACGGTGCGCTCCAGGTAGAAGGCTTCCTCGCGATACAGCTGCAGGAACGCGCCGCTGTACTCCAGCACCTCCTCGGCCGTCTTCACCTTGGCGAAGAATTGCGCCACTTCGGTCTTGATGCCGCCGTTGCCGCCCACGTAGAGCTCCCAGCCCGACTCGACCGCGATGATGCCGACGTCCTTGATGCCCGATTCGGCGCAGTTGCGCGGGCAGCCGGAGACGGCCAGCTTGACCTTGTGCGGGCTCCACATGCCCACCAGGTCCTTCTCCAGGGCGATGCCCATGGCGGTGGAATCCTGCGTGCCGAAGCGGCAGAACTCGCTGCCCACGCAGGTCTTCACGGTGCGCAGGCTCTTGCCGTAGGCATGCCCGGAGGGCATGTCGAGATCGGCCCACACCTTGGGCAAGTCCTCTTTCTTGACGCCCAGCAGGTCGATGCGCTGCCCGCCCGTCACCTTCACCAGCGGGATGGCGTACTTGTCGGCCACATCGGCAATGCGGCGCAGCTCGGACGGGTTGGTGACCCCGCCCCACATGCGCGGCACCACCGAATAGGTGCCGTCCTTCTGGATGTTGGCGTGCATGCGTTCGTTGGCCAGGCGCGACTGGCTGTCGTCGCGCGCCTCGCCGGGCCAGGTCGACAGCAGGTAGTAGTTCAGCGCCGGCCGGCAGGTGGCGCAGCCGTCGGGCGTGCGCCATTCCATGAAATGCATGGCGTCGGCGATCGTCACCAGGTGGTGCTGGCGGATGGCCTTGCGCACCTCGCCGTGGGTCAGGTCGGTGCAGCCGCAGAGCGGCTTCTCCGACTTGGGCTTGACGTCGGCGGCGCCGCCCACGCAGTTGATCAGGATCTGTTCCACCAGCCCGGTGCAGGATCCGCACGAGCTGGCGGCCTTGGTGTGCTTCTTGATCTCATCGACGGTGAACAGGCCCTGCTCGCGAATCGCCTTGACGATGGCGCCCTTGCACACGCCGTTGCAGCCGCACACCTCGGCGCTGTCGGGCATGCCGATGGCGCGGTTCTCGCCGGCGTGGCCGGTGTCGCCGCCGATGGCGCTCTCGCCGAACATGAGCTGGTCGCGCAGTTCGTCCACCCGCTTGCCTTCGCGGATGAGCCGGAAATACCAGGCGCCGTCGGCAGTGTCGCCGTACAGGCAGGCGCCCACCAGCTTGTCGTCCTTGAGCACCAGTTTCTTGTAGACGCCGCCCACCGGATCGGCCAGGGTGATTTCCTCGGTGCCCTGCCCGCCCATGAAGTCGCCGGCCGAGAACACGTCGATGCCGGTGACTTTCAGCTTGGTCGAAGTGACGCTGCCCTCGTAGCGGCCGATGCCGTGCATGGCCAGGTGATTGGCCGCCACCTTGGCCTGCTCGAACAGCGGCGCCACCAGTCCATAGGCCGTGCCGCGATGGCTGACGCATTCGCCCACCGCGTAGATGAGCGGGTCATAGGTCTGCAGCGTATCGCTCACGACCACGCCGCGGTTGACATACAGGCCGCAGCTCTCGGCCAGCTCGGTGTTGGGCCGGATGCCCACCGCCATCACGACCAGGTCGGCCTCGACCTCTGCGCCGTCGGCAAAGCGCACGGCGCGCACCCGGCCGTCGGCATTGCCCAGCAAGGCTTCGGTCTGGCGCGGCATCAGGAACTTTAGCCCGCGCGCCTCCAGGCTGCGCTGCAGCAGCAGCGCGGCCTGAGGATCGAGCTGGCGGTCCAGCAGGCCGGATCCCAGGTGCACCACCGACACATCCATGCCACGCGCGGCCAGGCCGCTGGCCGCCTCCAGCCCGAGCAGGCCGCCGCCGATCACCACGGCGCGCCGGTGCGCGCGCGCCGCCTCGATCATCAGGTTGACGTCGCGGATATCGCGGAAGGTCACCACACCGTCCAGGTCCTTGCCGGGAACCGGCAGGATGAACGGATTGGACCCCGTGGCCAGCAGCAGCCGGTCGTACGGGACTTCGCTGCCGTCCGCGCCGATGACGATGCGGCGCGCCCGGTTGATGCGCTCGACCTTGCAGTTCATGCGCAGGTCGATGCCATTGGACCGGTACCAGTCCACGTCATTGAGCACGATGTCCTGCAGGGTCTGCTCGCCGGTCAGGACGGGCGACAGCAAGATGCGGTTGTAGTTGGGATAAGGCTCCGAGCCGAACACGGTGATGTCGTACAGGTCAGGGGCCAGCTTGAGCAGTTCTTCCAGCGTGCGCACGCCAGCCATGCCGTTGCCCACCATCACCAGCTTCAGTTTCTTGTCCATGATGTCTCTCGTGTTGCTTGCGGGCCGGCCCTCAGGCGTCGGCCGTTTCGATGACGGCGGCGGGCTCGGGCCGCGCCGCCGCCTGGCCCGGCGCCGGATTGCCGTGGCGCCGGTGCAGGAAATCGACCACCGCGGCGCGGCAGGCCAGGTAATCGCGATCGCCGGCCAGCGCGACGCGGTCGCGCGGCCGGGCCAGGGGCACGGGCAGGATCTGGCCGATGGTGGCCGCCGGGCCGTTGGTCAGCATGACAATGCGATCCGACAGCAGGACGGCCTCGTCGACATCGTGCGTGACCATGATGGCGGTGCTGCGGGTGGCGGCCACGATCTTCAGCAGTTCGTCCTGCAGGTGCGCGCGGGTCAGCGCGTCCAGGGCGCCGAACGGTTCGTCCAGCAGCAGCACCTTGGGCTCGATCGCCAGCGCCCGCGCGATGCCCACGCGCTGCTTCATGCCGCCGGAAATCTCGCCGGGCAGCTTGTCCTGCGCGTGCGCCAGCCCCACCAGTTGCAGCGCGGCGCGCGTGCGCTCGGCCAGCTGCGCCTTGGTTTCCCGCGCGCCGAATACGCGCTGCACCGCCAAATGGACATTCTGGAAACAGGTCAGCCAGGGCAACAGCGAATGGTTCTGGAACACCACCGCGCGGTCGGGCCCCGGCCCGGCGATCTCGCGCTCGGCGCACAGCAGCACCCCCGCGGTGGGCCGCGTCAGGCCCGCCACCAGGTTCAGCAGCGTAGACTTGCCGCAGCCCGAATGGCCGATCAGCGAGATGAATTCCCCCTGCGCGACGGTCAGGTTGATGTCGCGCAAGGCGACGAAGCTGCCCCGGGCGGTGACGAACGTCTGGCCGACATTCTCGATGCGCACGAACTTTTCCATGGCTTACTCCTCGGTATAGGCGAAGCGGCGGGCCAGGCGCACCAGGGCGGTCTCCAATGCCAGGCCAACGATGCCGATCACGAAAATGGCGACGACAATGTGCTCGACCTTCAGGTTGTTCCACTCGTCCCATAGCCAGAACCCGATGCCCGTGCCGCCGGTCAGCATTTCGGCCGCCACGATCACCAGCCAGGCCGTGCCGATCGACAGCCGCACGCCCGTCAGGATGTGCGGCAGCACCGCTGGCAGCAGCACCTTGGTGACCACCTGCCATTCCGACAGATTCAACACCCGGGCCACGTTCAGGTAGTCTTGCGGCACGCGCGCCACGCCGGCCGCGGTGTTGATCACCATGGGCCAGATCGAGCAGATGAAAATCGCCCAGATGGCGGCCGGGTCGGCGCCGCGGAACAACAGCAGGCCGAGGGGGAGCCAGGCCAGCGGCGACACCGGCCGCAGCAGGCTGACGATGGGCGCGAACATGGCGTTGGCGGCGGCGTAGCGGCCCATCACGAAACCGGCCGGGATGCCCACCACCGCCGCCAGCCCAAAGCCGATGCCGACCCGCCGCAGCGAAGCCAGGACGTTCCAGCCTATGCCCTGGTCGTTGGGGCCGTTGTTGTAGAACGGGTCGGCAAACAGCAGGCGCGCCGCGTCCCAGGTGGCGCCGGGAGTCGGGATGTCCGGAATCGCCATGGCGATGGCCTGCCACACCAGCACGAACAGCGCGAAGCCGGCCGCCGGCCCGACCGCGGCGCGCACCGCGCCTTCAAGGGTCCCGCGCCAGGCGGCGCCGCGCGAGAAAGTGGCGGAGAGTGTGGTCGTCGGCATAGGGCGCTCCTGTCAGGCCTTGATCTTGAAGCCGTCGGCGTAGGCGGCCGGGTCGCTGCCGTCCCAGCGCACGCCGTCCATCAGGGTGGACCCGCGCATTTCGCCTTGCGGCAGCGGCGCGCCCGCCGCGGCGGCGGCCTGCCGGTAGACATCGATGCGGTTGACGGCGCGCGCCACGCCCAGGTAATCGGGATGCGACTTCAACAAGCCCCAGCGCTTGTGCTGGGTCAGGAACCACATGCCGTCGCTCAGGTACGGAAAGCAGGCGGCGCCGTCGGCGTAGAAGCGCATGGGGTGCGCGTCGTCCCAGGTCTTGCCCAGGCCGTCGGCATAGCGGCCCAGCATGCGGTCGACGATGGCGTCGGCGGCGGTGTTCACGTACGACTTGGCGGCGATCGTCTCGGCGGTCTTGCGGCGGTTCTCGGCCGACGCGTCGATCCACTTGCCGGCTTCGATCACCGCCGCGGTGACGGCGCGCGCCGTATTGGGATGCGCCGCCACGAAGTCGCCCGTGGCGCCCAGCACTTTTTCGGGATGGTCGGCCCAGATCTGCTGGGTGGTCGCCGCGGTAAAGCCGATGCGGTCCATGATGGCGCGCGCGCCCCAGGGCTCGCCCACGCAGAAGCCGTCCATGTTGCCGACCCGCATGTTGGCCACCATCTGCGGCGGCGGCACGGTGATCACGCGCGCGTCGCGCATGGGATCGATGCCGTGCGCGGCCAGCCAGTAATACAGCCACATGGCGTGCGTGCCGGTGGGAAAGGTCTGCGCGTAGGTGTAGGCGCGCTGCTCGGCCTGCATATGTTTGCGCAGCGAATCGCCGTCGGCCACGCCGGCCTCGCGCAGCTTGGACGACAGCGTGATGCCCTGGCCATTCTGGTTGATGCCCATCAGCACCGCCATGTCCTTCTGCGGCCCGCCGATGCCCAGGTGCACCCCGTACACCAGGCCGTACAGCACATGGGCGAAATCCAGTTCGCCGTTGATCAGCTTGTCGCGCACGCCGGCCCACGACGCCTCCTTGGACGGCACGATCCGCACCCCGTGCTTCCGGTCGAGGCCCAGCACCGAGGCCATCACCACCGAGGCGCAATCGGTCAGCGGGATGAAGCCGACGCGCACCTCGGGTTGCTCGGGCGCGTCGCTGCCGGCCGCCCAGGCGCCGGCCCGCACCAGCGGATCGACCAGGCCGAGCAGCCCTGCCCCGGCCACGGCCTTGGCGGTATTGCCCAGCCACTTGCGACGCTGGGCATTGGCGGCCTCGGCCGGCTCGATGGCCGGCGCGGCGGCCGGTGCGGACTTGCGGTGCATCGCGGACATCGTTGCTCCATAAAAGAAAAGCGTTCCGCGCGCCGCCGGGCCGTGCCAGCCTGGCGGATCGCAGAACGCCGTTGTCCTGAGCGCGGCCGCCCCAGCGGCGGCCGTGGCGACCACCGTTGGCCGCCCTCCTCCACCAAAGCAAAGCCCATGCCAACTTCGCCCGCCCCGGGAACCGAGGGCAGCGGCGGCTGCCCGGCACAGAAATGGTGCAGGCGCACATGCCGCAGCGCACCATCGCTGTGCCGCGCGCCCCGCCGTCGCGCCATGCGCACCGCGCCGCCCGCGCCGCGGCCCGCGCGGGCCGATGGCATGGATGTTGCTTTTTCTCGCTACGAATGGGAGCCATCATGCTGAAGGTCATGCTTCTGAACGACGGGGACGGGCGCGCGGCGGCCTTGCGCCAGACGCTGGCGGCGGCGGGCGTGCAAGTCGTGGCCGAGCGCGCCGCCGGCATGGACCTGGCCGAGGCCATCACCCTGCTGGCGCCCGACGTGGTGCTGATCGACGCCGACGCGCCGGCCCGCGACACCCTCGAGGACATCTGCGTGGCCAGCGAGCACAGCGCGCGGCCCGTGGTGATGTTCACCGACGACGGCAACCGCGCCACCATCCGCGCCGCCCTGCGCGCCGGCGTGGCGGCCTACGTCGTGGGACAAGTGCCGCCGGAACGCATCCAGCCGCTCTTGACCGTGGCCATCGAGCGCGGCGCGGTCGAGCGCGCGCGCCGCGAAGAACTGGCCGAGGCGCGCCAGCGCCTGGCCGACCGGCAAGCGGTGGAAAAAGCCAAGGGCTTGCTGATGCAGCTGCGCGGCGTCTCGGAGGAACAGGCGCATCGCCTGCTGCGCGAGCGCGCCATGCAGCGCCAGCGGCGGCTGGGCGACGTGGCGCGCGAAGTGATCGAAATGGCGCAGTGGATGGGCGGCAAGCCGGGAGACGTCGGATAGGCATGCCGCGCTCCCTAATCACTTATCGCTATATCAATCCAATTAATCAAAAGTTGTAGGGATGAGGGGCTGTCCCTATGATCGATTGACATATCGCGGGCTCGTCCCGCCAGGCTGATCTTGATGAAGCTTTTCCCCTTATTCGCCGATCTGCAGGGCCGCCGTGTCGTGGTGGTGGGCGGCGGCGAGGTCGCCGCCCGCAAGGCGCAAGTCCTGCTTGAAGCCGGGGCCGACGTGCAAGTGGGCGCGCCCGCGCTCGCCCCCGAACTGGCCGGGCTGGCGGCAGAGGGCCGCATCCGCCATCTGCCAGGCGAGTTCCGGGCCGAATGGCTGGACGACGCCTGGCTGGTCGTGGCCGCCACCGACGACCGGGCGGTCAATGCCGCCGTCTCGCGCGCCGCCGCGCAACGGCGGGTATTCAGCAATGTGGTCGACGACGCCGAGCTGTCTTCGTTCCAGGTGCCGTCCATCGTCGACCGCTCGCCGCTGATCGTGGCCATCTCGTCATCGGGCGTGGCGCCGGTGCTGGCGCGGCGCCTGCGCGAACGCGTGGAATCGCTGTTCGACCATTCGCTGGGCGCGCTGGCCGGGCTGGCGGCCCGCTACCGCCCGCGCATCCGCGAGCGCCGGCCGGACCTGAAACAGCGCCGGCGCTTTTACGACTGGCTGCTGGACGGGCCGGTGGCCGGGCTGCTGCGCCAGCAGCAGCCGGCCGAGGCCGAACGAGTGCTGAACGACGCGCTGGACGCCCCCGAGGACGCCAGCCAGGGCAGCGTGGTGCTGGTGGGCGCCGGCCCCGGCGACCCCGGGCTGCTGACCTTGAAGGCGCTGCGCGCCCTCAACGAAGCCGACGTCATCCTGTACGACCGCCTGGTCAGCCCGGCCGTGCTGGCGCTGGCGCGCCGCGATGCCGAGCGCGTGGCCGTGGGCAAGCGGCCGGGCGAGGATCACGACGCCACGCAGGCGCGCATCCACGCGCTGCTGGCCGAACATGCCCGCGCGGGCCGGCGCGTGGTGCGCCTGAAGGGCGGCGACGCCTTCATCTTCGGACGCGGCGGCGAAGAACTGGAATACCTGCGCGCCCAGGGCGTGCGCTACGAGGTCGTGCCGGGCATCACGGCGGCGCTGGCCTGTGCCGCCTACGCCGGCATCCCCCTGACCCACCGCGACCACGCGCAATCGGTGCGCCTGGTGACGGCGCATTGCCGCGAAGACGAGGACTCGCTCGACTGGCCCGGCCTGGCGCGCGAGCACCAGACGCTGGCGTTCTACATGGGCGTGGGGCAACTGGAAACCCTGTCGGCCCGCCTGATCGGCCACGGCCGGTCGGGCGCCACGCCGTTCGCGCTGATCGAGAACGGCAGCCGGCCCGAGCAGCGCGTGGTGACCGGCCAGCTGGCCGACCTGGCCGGCGTGGCGCGCAGCCACGAGGTGCGCGCCCCGGCGCTGCTGATCGTCGGCGAAGTGGCCGGGCTGGCGCGCCAGCTGCACTGGTTCGGCGCGTACCAGGAAGGCCGGCGCGAGCCGCTGGCCGCCTGACGGGCGCGCGCCGCGGCGGCGCGCCGGCCCGCCGTCAGTGCGCCGTCATTCGGTCTTCTGCTTGGTGCCGAAAATGCGGTCGCCGGCGTCGCCCAGGCCCGGCATGATATAGCCGTGCTCGTTGAGCCCCTGGTCGATGGAAGCGGTATAGATGTGCACGTCGGGGTGGCGGTCGAGCACCGCCTCGATGCCGGTCGGCGCGGCCACCAGCACCAGCGCGCGGATTTCGCGGCAGCCGGCGCGCTTGAGCATGTCGATGGTGGCCAGCATGGAACCGCCGGTGGCCAGCATCGGGTCGACGATCAGCGCCAGGCGCTGGTCCAGCTCGCCGACCAGGCGTTCCAGGTAGGTGTGGGCCTGCAGGGTTTCCTCGTTGCGGGCCACGCCCACCACGCTGACCTTGGCGCCGGGGATCAGGCTGAGCACGCCGTCGAGCATGCCGATGCCGGCGCGCAGGATGGGCACCACGGTCACTTTCTTGCCGGCGATCTTCTCGACCTGCACCGTGCCGCACCAGCCCTCGACCGTCGACTGGGCCAGCGGCAGGTCCTTGGAGGCCTCGTAGGTCAGCAGCGCGCCCACTTCCTGGGACAATTCACGGAAACTCTTGGTGCTGAGGTCGGCGCGGCGCATGATGCCGAGCTTGTGGCGGATCAGCGGGTGGCGGATTTCATGCACGGGCATGTGCGGCAATCTCCAGGATGCTAGGAACGGCGGCGCGCGGGCGCCGACAGCGCAATCGTAAACCGTTTGGGCGCGGCGCGGCTTACTGGGTGGCCAGCCAGGCGACCAGGGCGTCGTCGAAAGCGCGCACCGCCGCCGCGTTGGGATGGTTGACCATGCTGACCACCACGTAGCGCTTGCCGCTGGCGCCCAGCACATAGCCGGCCACCGCCCGCACGTCGCGCAGCGACCCGGTCTTGAGATGCGCCATGCCGGCGGTTTCCTCGCCCTTGAGCCGGCGCCGCATGGTGCCGTCCACCCCGGCGATCGACAGCGACGAGAGGAATTCCGGCATCAGGGGCGAATGCCAGGCCAGCGTCAGCATCGACGCCAGGCTCTCGGCCGACACCCGCGCCGAGCGCGACAGGCCGGCCCCGTTGTCCATGACGAGCTCGGGCATGTGCAGGCCCTGCCCCGCCAGCACCGCCTTGGCGACGGCCTCGCTGCTCTCGGTGGTGGCGGGCCGGCGGCCACGCTCGGCGCCCAGCGTGAGCAGCACGGCGCGGGCCATGACATTGTTGCTGCGCTTGTTGATCTGCCGGATCGCCTCGCCCAGCGGCGGCGACTCGTGCGAGGCCAGCAGCACGGCGTCGGGCGGCACCATGCCGGCGCGGATCTTGCCGGAGAAGCTGCCGCCCAGCTCGCGCCACAGCAGCCGGAACAGGGATTCGGCGAATTCGGGCTGCGACACCGCCAGGCGGTACAGGCTGAACTCGCCGCACGAGCCCGCCACCGTCCCGCCCAGGCGGATCGACACGCCCTGCTGGGTCAGCACCGGGTCGGTGGTGACGACCGGCGGGCCGGGGCAGCGGGCGCTGCTCCATTCCACCTGCCCCTCCAGGCGCAGCCCCGGCAAGGGAGGATCGATGATGGGAATCCATTTCTGCGCCGCCGGGTCGGGGCTGAACAGCAGGCGCAGCGCACCGAACCCCACCATCAGGGCGTCGGGGCTGGCGTTGTAGGCGCGGTCCGGCGCCCCGTCGAAAGCGCCCGGGTCGGTGGCGACCTGCCCGAAAATGCTGCGGTCGACCACCAGGTCGCCGATCTTCTTGACGCCGCGCAGGCGCAGTTCGCGCAGCATGGTCCAGAGATCCTGCACCATCAGGTGCGGGTCGCCGGAGGCGCGCAAGTAGAGGGGCCCGGACAGGGCGCCATGCTGGTCGGGCCGCACGCCGGGCTCGGTCAGGAATTCGGTGCGCCATACGTAATTGGGCCCCAGCTCGGACAGCGCGGCCCAGGTGGTGACCAGCTTCATGACCGAGGCGGGGTTGCGCGGCTCGTTGGCGTTGATGGACAGCATGCGCTGGCCGCCCAGTTCCTGGACCACCAGCGACATCGACGACTCGGGCAGGCCCGAGGCCTTCCAGGCGCGCGCCAGCTCGTCGGGCAGCAGGCCCTGCGCCCGCGCCGCCATCGCGCCCGCCAGCAGCATGCCCGCCGCCAGCCATCGTTTCCATCGCCCGCCTCGTGTGTCCCTGGGTACCGCCATGCCGCGTCCGCCACGCATTGTTCCGATAAAGACGCAAGCATACCGAACCCGGCCGGCCCGTGGATGAAAGCGGCCCGGGCAGCCGGCTCCGCATACAATAGCGGGTTGTCCGAGCCCGCCCTGGCGGGCCCTCTTTCGAGTTGCCAGCCGCGTGTCTTCCTCCCTTACCGTTTCCGATTTCGACTATTTCCTGCCGCCCGAACTGATCGCCCAGACACCGGCGGCGCAGCGCGGCGGCAGCCGGCTGCTGCACCTGGATGCCGCCGGCGCGCTGCACGACCGCCAATTCCCCGACCTGGCCACCCTGCTGCGGCCGGGCGACCTGCTGGTGTTCAATGACACGCGCGTCATCAAGGCGCGCCTGACCGGCCAGAAGGCCAGCGGCGGCAAGGTCGAGGTGCTGGTCGAGCGCATCGTCGAAGCGGACCGGGCCCTGGCGCACGTGCGCGCCAGCAAGTCGCCGGGCGCGGGCACGACGCTGCGGCTGGCCGGCGCCTTCGACGCCACCGTGCTGGGCCGCGCCGGCGAGCTCTACGACTTGCGCTTTCCCGCGCCGGTACTGGACCTGCTCGACGCGCACGGCGCCACGCCGCTGCCTCCGTATATCTCGCACGCCGCCGACGCCACCGACGAAGCCCGCTACCAGACGGTCTACGCGCGCGAACCCGGCGCGGTGGCCGCCCCGACGGCCGGCCTGCACTTCGACGAGGCCATGCTGGAACGCCTGGCCGGGCTGGGCGTCGAGCGCGCCTTCGTCACCCTGCACGTGGGCGCCGGCACCTTCCAGCCGGTGCGCGTCGACAAGCTCGACGACCACGTCATGCACGCCGAGTGGTACACGGTGGGCCCGGCGGTGGTCGAGGCGGTCGCCCGCGCGCGCGCCCGCGGCGGCCGCGTGGTGGCCGTCGGCACCACCAGCGTGCGCGCCCTCGAATCGGCCGCGGCGCACAACCCGGCCGGACCCGATGCGCCGCTGGCGCCGGCCCAGGGCGACACCCACCTGTTCATCACGCCCGGCTACCGTTACCGGGTGATCGACGCGCTGGTCACCAATTTCCACCTGCCGCAATCCACCCTGCTGATGCTGGTGTCGGCCCTGGCCGGCATCGAGCCCATCCGCCGCGCCTACGCGCACGCCGTCGCCCAGCGGTACCGCTTCTTCAGCTACGGCGACGCCATGTTCATCGAATCGCCCGCCCCCTGATCATGCCCGGACTCAATTTCGAACTGCTGGCCACCGACGGCCAGGCCCGCCGCGGCCGCGTCACGCTGAACCACGGCGTGGTCGAGACGCCCATATTCATGCCGGTCGGCACCTACGGCAGCGTCAAGGCCATGCTGCCGCACGAACTCAAGGATATCGGCGCCCAGATCGTGCTGGGCAACACCTTCCACCTGTGGCTGCGCCCGGGCACGGATATCCTCGACGCGCACGGCGGCCTGCACGGCTTCATGCAGTGGGACAAGCCGATCCTCACCGACTCGGGCGGCTTCCAGGTCTTCAGCCTGCAGGGCATGCGCAAGATCACCGAGGAAGGCGTCAAGTTCGCCTCGCCCATCGATGGCGCGCGCCTGTTCCTGACGCCCGAGGAATCCATGCGCATCCAGCGCTCGCTGAATTCCGACATCGTCATGGTGTTCGACGAATGCACCCCCTACCAGATCGACGGGCGCCCGGCCACGGCCGAGGAAGCGGCCCGCTCGATGCGCATGTCGCTGCGCTGGGCGCGCCGCTCGCGCGAGGAATTCGACCGGCTGGGCAACCCCAATGCGCTGTTCGGCATCGTGCAGGGCGGCATGTACGAGCACCTGCGCGACGAATCGCTGGCCGGGCTGACGGACATCGGCTTCCATGGCTACGCCATCGGCGGCCTGTCGGTGGGCGAGCCCAAAGAAGACATGATGCGCATCCTGGCGCACGTCGCGCCGCGCCTGCCGGCGCAGGCGCCGCGCTACCTGATGGGCGTGGGCACGCCGGAGGACCTGGTCGAGGGCGTGGCGCGCGGGGTGGACATGTTCGATTGCGTCATGCCCACCCGCAATGCCCGCAACGGCTGGCTGTTCACCCGCTACGGCGACCTGAAGATCCGCAACGCCAAGTACCGCGACGACACCCGGCCGCTGGACCCGAGCTGCGCCTGCCACACCTGCGCCCATTTCTCGCGCGCCTACCTGCACCACCTGCAGCGCGCCAACGAGATCACCGGCGCGCGGCTCAACACCCTGCACAACCTGCATTTCTACCTGACGATCATGGCCGAAATGCGCGCAGCCATCGCCGGCGGCACGTTCGACGCCTGGCGGGAGCAGTTTGCGGCGGACCGGCGGCGGGGGGTGGAATAGTTTTTCTCGGCAGGTCGGGCTCTCTGCGAAAGGTGTCAGACACCCCTCGAGACGCTCCGGGCAGGCCTGCAGCGCCGCGAGGGTGTCTGACACCTGTCCCGCCCGATGAGGTGTCTGACACCTGCCCCCCCGGGCGCCCCCGCGAAGGCTGGCGCCCGAATCCGTCCCCCGGCAGGACGCCCTCCCCCCATAACCTAGCTACAATAGTCGGCTTGCCCTGTCCAAGGCTCGCGCGGGGACGGGCGCAGAAAACAAATTGCCATAACCTGCTCCCAACCATCCAAAATTCAGGAGATTTTCATGTCCGTTATCGATACCGCTGGCCTCGTCCTGGCCCAGGCTGCCCCGGAGGGCAGCGCGCTGATGGGGATGCTGCCCATCGTGCTGATGTTCGTGATCCTCTATTTCCTGATGATCCGTCCGCAGATGAAGCGCCAGAAGGAACACCGCAACCTGGTCGCCAACCTGGCCAAGGGCGACGAAGTCCTGACCGCCGGCGGCCTGCTGGGCAAGGTTTCCAAGGTCACCGACACCTACATCACCGTCGAAGTCGCCGAGCTGGCCGACAAGCCGGTCGAGGTGCTGATGCAGAAGACTTCCGTGTCGACCGTGCTGCCCAAGGGAACCATCAAGGCCCTGTAAGCGTCTTATCCGGCCCCCCTTTCGCGGGGGCCTTTTCTCGCTCCATCTCGCATGAACTAGCCGCCAATGAACCGCTATCCCCTCTGGAAGTACATCACGGTGCTGGTTGCGGTCGTCATCGGCCTGCTCTATACCCTGCCCAATTTCTACGGCGAATCCCCCGCCGTCCAGGTGTCCAGCGCGAAAGCCACCATCAAGGTGGACAACGCCACGCTGGCCCGGGTCGAACAGATCCTGGCCTCGGCCAACGTGCCGGCCACCAACGTCTACTATGAACAGAACGGCACGCTCGGCACCGTGCGGGCGCGCTTCCCGTCCACCGACGTGCAGCTGCAGGCGCGCGACCTGCTCGACAAGGCGCTCAACACCACGCCGGACGACCCGCAATACACCGTGGCCCTGAACCTGCTGCCCGCCTCGCCCCCGTGGATGCGCGCGCTGGGCTGGTTCGAGCCCAAGCCCATGTACCTGGGCCTGGACCTGCGCGGCGGCGTCCACTTCCTGCTGCAGGTCGACATGCAGGGCGCCCTGACCGCCCGCTACGACTCGCTGGCGGCCGATGTGCGCACCGTCCTGCGCGACGAGAAAATCCCCGTCGGCGGCGTCGAGCGCGCCGGCACCTCGGTGGTGGCCAGCTTCGCCAACGCGGACGAGCGCGACCGCGCGCACAGCCTGCTGCGCGGCCGCCTGCCCGACCTGCAGTTCACCGAAGGCGAGGAATCCGGCCGCCCCACCCTGGTCGGCATGCTGAGCCCCACCGCCGTCACCCGCGTCCAGGACTCGGCGCTCAAGCAGAACATCAACACCCTGCACAACCGCATCAACGAGCTGGGCGTGGCCGAGCCGGTCATCCAGCAGCAGGGCGCCGACCGCATCATCGTCCAGCTGCCCGGCGTGCAGGACGTGGCCAAGGCCAAGGAACTGCTCGGCCGCACCGCCACCCTGGAAATCCGCATGGTGGACGACTCCCCGGCCGCCCAGTCGGCCCTGGCGGGCGGCTCGGTGCCGTTCGGCCTGGAGCGCTACACCGACCGCGACGGCCGCCCCATCCTGGTGCGCCGCCAGGTCATCCTGACCGGCGAGAACCTGCAGGACGCCCAGCCGGGCCGCGACTCGCAGACCCAGCAGGCGGCCGTGCACCTGACGCTCGACAGCAAGGGCGCGCGCATCTTCCGCGACGTCACGCGCGACAACGTCGGCAAGCGGATGGCCATCCTGCTGTTCGAGAACGGCAAGGGCGAAGTCGTCACCGCGCCGGTCATCCGCAGCGAGATCGCCGGCGGCCAGGTGCAGATCTCCGGCAGCATGACTGCCGAGGAAGCCGCCGACACCGCCCTGCTGCTGCGCGCGGGCGCGCTGGCCGCGCCGATGTCCATCATCGAGGAACGCACCATCGGCCCCAGCCTGGGCGCCGACAACATCGCCAAGGGCTTCCACTCCACGCTGTACGGCTTCCTGGCCATCGCGGTGTTCATCATCCTGTACTACCACCTGTTCGGCGTGTTCTCGACGCTGGGCCTGACGATGAACGTGCTGCTGCTGCTGGCCCTGCTGTCCATGCTGCAGGCCACGCTCACGCTGCCGGGCATCGCGGCCATCGCGCTGACACTGGGCATGGCGATCGACTCGAACGTGCTCATCAACGAGCGCATCCGCGAGGAACTGCGCAACGGCGCCTCGCCGCAGCAGGCCATCCACCATGGCTTCGAGCGCGCCTGGGGCACCATTCTCGACTCCAACCTGACCACGCTCATCGTCGGCCTGGCCCTGCTGGCCTTCGGTTCCGGCCCGATCCGCGGCTTCGCCGTGGTGCACTGCCTGGGCATCGTCACCTCGATGTTCAGCTCGGTGGTGGGCGTGCGGGCACTGGCCAACCTGTGGTACGGCCGCAAGAAGAAGCTCGCGAGCATTTCCATCGGCACCGTCTGGAAACCCAAGGCAAACTGACTCTGGCGGGCGGCCCGTCCGCCCGCCGTCGATAGGACTCAAGGCGAAACATGGAATTTTTCCGTATCCATCGCACCATCCCGTTCATGCGCCACGCGCTGGTGCTGAACATCATCAGCCTGGTCACGTTCCTGGCGGCCGTATTCTTCATCGTGACGCGGGGCTTTCACCTGTCGATCGAATTCACCGGCGGCACGGTCATGGAGGTCAACTACGCCCAGACGGCGCAGCTCGACAGCGTCCGCAGCGCCGTGTCCAAGCTGGGCTACACCGACTTCCAGGTGCAGAACTTCGGCACTTCGCACGACGTCATGATCCGGCTGCCGCTCACCGAGGGCCAGACCTCGGCCACCCAGAGCGAAGCCGTCATGGGCGCGCTGAAGGCCGCCGACCCGTCCGTCGAGCTGCGCCGCGTCGAATTCGTGGGCCCGCAGGTCGGCCAGGAACTGCTGCACAACGGCCTTATGGCGCTGCTGTTCGTGGTGATCGGCATCATGGTGTACCTGGGCATCCGCTTCGAATGGAAGTTCGCGGTGGCCGGCGTCATCGCCAACCTGCACGACGTGGTCATCATCCTGGGCTTCTTCGCGTTCTTCCAGTGGGAGTTCTCGCTGTCGGTGCTGGCCGGCGTGCTGGCGGTGCTGGGCTACTCGGTGAACGAATCCGTGGTCATCATGGACCGGATCCGCGAGAACTTCCGCAAGTACCGCAAGGCCACCGTGCACGAAGTCATCAACAGCGCCATCACGCAGACCATCTCGCGCACCATCATCACCCACGGCTCGACCCAGATGATGGTGCTGGCCATGCTGTTCTTCGGCGGCCCGTCGCTGCACTACTTCGCCCTGGCGCTGACCATCGGCATCTGGTTCGGCATCTACTCGTCGGTGTTCGTTGCCGCCGCGCTGGCCATGTGGATGGGAGTCAAGCGGGAAGACCTGGTCAAGCCGGTCAAGAAGGAAGGGGATCCGGAAGTCGCCTGACGGCCCTCCAGGGTGTCTGGCATCCTTCGGGCGCCAGACACCGCGCTTGAGCTACGCTGCCCGTACAGCCCCGACCTGGACCCGACCATGACGCTCGACCCCACGATCATCCAAGCCTTCACCCCCACCGGCAAGCTGCGCGCCTCCATCAACCTGGGCAATCCCATCCTGGCCGGGCGCGACCCGGCCAGCGGCGAGCCCGCCGGCGTATCGATCGACCTGGCGCGCGCCTTCGCCGAACGGCTGGGCGTCGAGCTGGAACTGGTGGTCTGGGACAGCGCCGGCAAGTCGGTCGACGCCGTGACCAACGAGCAGGCCGACATCGGCTTTTTCGCCATCGACCCGGTGCGCGGCGCGGGCATCGCCTTCACCGACGCCTATGTCCTGATCGAGGGCGCCTACGTGGTGCGCGACGGCTCGCCCCTGCGCGAGCGCGACGCGGTGGACCGCGAAGGTGTCAGCGTCATGGTCGGCAAGGGCAGCGCGTACGACCTGTATCTGACGCGCGAACTCAAGCACGCGCGGATCCTGCGCGCGCCCACCTCGCCGGCGGTGGTCGAGGCTTTCCTGGCCGAGAACGCCGACGTGGCGGCCGGCGTCAAGCAGCAACTGGAAGCCGACATGCGGCGCCTGCCCGGCCTGCGCATGCTGCCCGGCAGTTTCATGACCATCCGCCAGGCCATGGGCACGCCCAAGGGCCGCGGCCCGGCGGCCGCGGCGGCGCTCGCCGCATTCGTCGAGGACATGAAGGCCGGGGGTTTCGTGGCGCAGGCCCTGCAGCGCCACGGCATCCAGGGCGCGGCGGTGGCGCCGCCCGCGGCCTAGCGGCCATCCGCGCGGCCGGCAGCCCGGCGCCGGGCGGGTGCCGGCGGCCGCCCTAGCGGCCCGGCGCCTCGCCCTGCCGCCAGCGCCACGGCGCGCGCAGCATCCAGCGATAGCGTTCGCCCAGGATGTACGGCGCCAGGTAATGCGCCACCATGATGCCGACGAAGGCCGCCGCGGTGACGTCCGACAGGAAGTGATCGCGGTTGATCACGCGGCTGGCCGCCACCACGGCGGCCACCAGCAGCAGCGGCAGGCGCCAGCGCGGCGCGATCTCGCCGATGACGGCTGCCACCGCGAAAGCGGTCAGCGTATGGCTGGACGGAAAGGAATCGTACGGGTCGCCGGCGAACGGCACGCCCAGGCCGTGCCAGCCCTGCTCCAGCAGCACTTCCGGGCGGGCGCGCGACACCACTTTCTTCAGCACCAGGGTGATCAGCCCGCCGATGCTCATGGTGGCCAGCAGCAGCATGCTGTAGCGCGCCAGGCGCTCGAAGCCGGCCCGCAGCGGGCAGGTCCAGCCGCGCCGCATGCCGACCAGCGACACCACGTACAGCAGCAGCCCGGCCAGGATGTAGCCCTCGCTGTCGCCCAGGTCGCCGATCTGGTCGAACACGTCGTTGACCAGCGGCGGCACGTGGCGCTCGATGGCGTGAGTCAGCGGCAGGTCGACCCAGCGGCTCATCAGCAGCAACAGCACGGCGAAGCAGGCGGTGAGCGCCACGCCGCGGAACGGCCGGTGGGGGAGCGGTGCCATGGGCAGCGGAGCGGAAACGGGCAATTGCGTGGAGGAAAGGCCGCGATCGAGGGTCATGGGCGTCAAAAAAGGGGGACGATATATCCCGCGATGCGCCTGGGCACAGTCGCGCGGCTGACATCGTATACGCCAATTGCGTCGGCACCAAGACTGCGATTGCATCCACGCGTTAAAATCCGCGTTTTCCGTCCATTTCCGCCCCCGGGATCTACACCCGTCACGGCGCACGCCATGCAAGAAACCTCCATCAAGCGCGCCGGCGCGCCCGCCGCCGCGTCCGGCCCTTCCGCCGCCTCCGCCCGCAAGCTGTACATCCGCACCTTCGGCTGCCAGATGAACGAGTACGACTCGGACAAGATGGTCGACGTATTGCGCGGCGACCAGGGCCTCGAACTGACCGACAACCCCGAAGACGCCGACGTCATCCTGTTCAACACCTGTTCGGTGCGCGAAAAGGCGCAGGAAAAGGTGTTCTCCGACCTGGGCCGGGTGCAGCACCTGAAGAAGCTCAACCCCGACCTGGTCATCGGCGTGGGCGGCTGCGTGGCCAGCCAGGAAGGCGAGGCCATCGTCAAGCGCGCGCCCTACGTCGACGTGGTGTTCGGCCCGCAGACGCTGCACCGCCTGCCCGAACTGATCGCGCGGCGCCGCGCCTCCGGCGCCTCGCAGGTGGACATCAGTTTCCCCGAGATCGAAAAATTCGACGCCCTGCCGCCGCCGCGCGTCGATGGCGCCACCGCGTTCGTGTCCATCATGGAGGGCTGCAGCAAGTATTGCAGCTTCTGCGTGGTGCCCTATACCCGCGGCGCCGAAGTCTCGCGCCCGTTCGACGACGTGCTGGTCGAAGTGGCCGACCTGGCCGACCAGGGCGTCAAGGAAGTCACCCTGCTGGGGCAGAACGTCAACGCCTACCGCGGCGCCATGGGCGACAGCGGCGAAATCGCCGATTTCGCCATGCTGCTCGAGTACGTGCACGAAATCCCCGGCATCGAGCGCATTCGCTACACCACCTCGCACCCCAAGGAAATGACCCAGCGCATGGTCGAGGCCTATGCGCGCCTGCCCAAGCTGGTGTCGTTCCTGCACCTGCCCGTGCAGGCCGGCAGCGACCGCGTGCTGGCGGCCATGAAGCGGGGCTACACGACGCTGGAATTCAAGTCGGTGGTGCGGCGCCTGCGCGCCGCGCGCCCGGGGCTGACGCTGTCGTCCGACTTCATCGTGGGCTTTCCCGGCGAAACCGAAGAAGACTTCCAGAAGACCCTCAAGCTGATCGAAGACGTGGGCTTCGACACCTCGTTCTCGTTCGTCTATTCGCGCCGCCCCGGCACGCCGGCCGCCGACCTGCCCGACGACACGCCGCAGGACGTCAAGCTGCGCCGCCTGCAGCAGTTGCAGGCCCTCATCAACCGCCAGGCCGCCGAGATCGCCCGGGCCATGGTGGGCACGCGCCAGCGCCTGCTGGTCGAAGGCCCCTCGCGACGCGATCCCAACGAACTGATGGGCCGCACCGAAAACAACCGCATCGTCAACTTCCCCGCCCCGCCGCGCCTGATCGGGCAAATGGTCGACGTGATCATCACCGAAGCCTATCCGAACTCCCTGCGCGCCCGGGTGGCGGACGTCGACGGCACCGCACAAGGCACCGCATGACGCCAACCCGTAGCCGTACCCGCCGCAGCATGCCCACCGTGATCAACCTCGAGGGCGACAACACGCACCTGGCCAACCTGTGCGGCCCGCTCGACGAAAACCTGCGGCAATTGGCCGACGGCATGGGCGTCACGCTGGCCCGGCGCGGCAGCCGCGTCACGCTCGAGGGCGAGCGCGCCGAACTGGCCGGCCGCGCGTTGCGCCGCTTCCACGAACAGGCCGTGCACCGCGCGCTGTCGGTGGACGACATCCAGCTCGGCCTGGTCGAGATGGGCGTCGGGCGCGCCGACGCCCAGCAGGCCGGCGACGATGCGCGCGGCGTCGATCCGGCCGCGCTGCCGACCGGCGACGGCGAGGACGGCGACGGCATCGTGCTGCGCACCCGGCGCAGCGACCTGCGGCCGCGCACGCCGCGCCAGCGCGACTACCTGAACAACATCCTCAAGCACGACATCACCTTCGGCATCGGCCCGGCCGGCACCGGCAAGACCTGGCTGGCGGTGGCATGCGCCATCGACGCCATGGAGCGCGATTCCGTGCAGCGCCTGGTGCTGACCCGCCCGGCGGTCGAAGCGGGCGAGCGCCTGGGCTTCCTGCCCGGCGACCTGGCCCAGAAGGTCGACCCGTACCTGCGGCCGCTGTACGACGCCCTGTACGACCTGATGGGCTTCGACAAGGTGCAGCGCCTGTTCGAGAAGCAGACCATCGAGATCGCCCCGCTGGCCTACATGCGCGGCCGCACGCTCAACCATGCCTTTGTCATCCTGGACGAGGCGCAGAACACCACGCCCGAGCAGATGAAGATGTTCCTGACCCGCATCGGCTTCGGCAGCAAGGCGGTGATCACCGGCGACCCGTCCCAGGTCGACCTGCCGCGCGGCCAGCAAAGCGGGCTGGCCCATGCGGTGCGCGTGCTCGACGACGTGCAGGGCATCGCCACCACCCGCTTCACCAGCCGCGACGTGGTGCGCCACCCGCTGGTGGCGCGCATCGTCGACGCCTACGACCGCGCGGCCGAAGATGAATCCTGAGCTGTCGCTGTCGGTGCAATACGGCGTGGCCGAGCCGCGCCTGCCGCGCTGGCGGCTGCGCCGCTGGGCGCGCCGCGCGCTCGACGGCGCCGCGTGCGACGGCCTGGCGCCGTTCGCGCGGGCCGAACTCAGCCTGCGCCTGGTGGGCCAGGCCGAGGGACGCCGCCTGAACCGCGACTACCGCGCGCGCGACTACGCCACCAACGTGCTCACCTTCGAGTACGGCACCGACCCGCTGGGCACCGCGCGCGGCGATATCGTCATCTGCGTGCCGGTGCTGGCGCGCGAAGCGCGCGAACAGCGCAAACCGCTGCTGGACCACGCCGCCCACCTGACGGTGCACGGCGTGCTGCACGCGCTGGGCTACGACCACATCAAGGCGCGCGACGCGCGCCGCATGGAAGCGCTGGAAACCGCCATCCTGGCGGCGATGCGCATTGCCGACCCCTACGCCTGAGACGGCCGGTCGCCGCGCCGTAACAATTGGCAGCCGATATTCGGTTATGCTGACCTTTCCCTAACTTGTCCGCTTTGGACGATGTCCGACCCTTACCCTGCCAACGACGCGCAACCCGCGCGACCCGCAAAAACCTCGACCAAATCCCTGCTAGACCGCCTGCTTGCCCTGGTGCGCCGCGAACCTGAAGACCGCGAAGGCATCAAGGCCGTGCTCGATGCCGCCCACGACCGCGACCTGCTCGACGTGGAATCCTACGGCATGATCAAGGGTGCGCTGGCCATGTCCGACCGCACCGTGGCCGACATCATGGTGCCGCGCTCGCGCATGGACCTGCTCGACGTGGCCCAGCCCCTGTCCCAGCAACTGGCCTTCATCATCGAAGCGGCGCATTCGCGCTTCCCGGTCTACGAAGACGACCGCGACAACATCATCGGCATCCTGCTCGCCAAGGACCTGCTGCGCTGCATGCTCGAACCCGGCATCGAACTGCGCTCGCTGATCCGGCCGGCGGTATTCATCCCCGAAGCCAAGCGCCTGAACGTGCTGCTGCGCGACTTCCGCGCCAGCCACAACCATCTGGCCATCGTCATCGACGAGCACGGCGGCATCTCCGGGCTGGTCACCATGGAAGACGTGCTGGAGCAGATCGTCGGCGACATCGAAGACGAATTCGACGATGACGACGAAGAGAGCATCTTCCCCGAAGGCGAGAACCAATGGCGCCTGATGGCCACCACTGAAATCAGCCATTTCAACGAGACGTTCGCCACCGACCTGCCCGACGACGAATACGACAGCGTCGGCGGCTGGCTCGGCGGCCAGCTGGGGCGCATCCCCCGGCGCGGCGACAGCGCGCGCCATGGCGACCTGCAGATCGAGGTGCTGCGCGCCGATGCGCGCCGCGCGCTGTGGCTGCGCGCCAAGCGCCTGCCGGCCTCGGCCCTGCCCCCGTCGGACCCGGCCACGCCCGGCCCATGAGCGCGCGTCCGAGCCGCGCCCCGCGCTGGGCCGCCATCGGCCTGCTGGCGGCGGGCGCCATTCATGCCCTGACCTTCGCGCCCGGGCCGCTGCCCGCCTGGGCGCTGGCCCTGGTGCAGGTGCTGGCGCTGGCCTGCGCCGCCCACGCCACCCTGCACGCTCCCGGCATCGGCCGGGCGCTGCTGCGCGGCTGGTGGTTCAGCTTCGCCAGCTACTCGCTGGGCCTGTACTGGATCTTCATCAGCCTGCACCGCTACGGCGGCCTGGCCGCGCCGCTCGCGGTGGCCGGGGTGCTGGCCTTGTCCGCCTTCCTGGCGCTGTTCCCGGCCGCGGCCTGCGCGCTGGCGCGCTGGCTCTGCCCGCCGCCGGCCATGGGCGAGCCGGATCCGGCCCCGGCCCGCCGCATGGCGGTGGCGGCGCTGGCCTGGGCGGCCGCCTGGGCGCTGCTGGAGTGGCTGCGCGCCACGGTGCTGACCGGTTTTCCCTGGCTGAACATCGGCTACGCCCATGCCGACAGCCCGCTGGCCGGCTGGGCGCCCGTGCTGGGCGTGCATGGCATGGCGCTGCTGGCGGCCTTCGCCGCGGCCGCCCTGGCCGGACTGTGGCAGGCCGCGCGCGGCGCCGGCGCGCGCACCGACGCCCGGCGCGGGCTGGCATTGGCCGTGGCGCTGGTGCTGGTGGCCGCCGGCTGGCCGCTGCGCGGCATCGGCTGGTCGCGCCCGGCCGGCGAGCCGCTGCAGGTGCGGCTGGTGCAGGGCAATGTCGAACAGTCGCAGAAATTCGACCCGGCGCTGCTGGAACTGGGCGTGCGCCGCCACCTGGAACTGGCCGCGCTGCCCGCGCCGCCGGCCGACCTGATCATCCTGCCGGAGACCGTGCTGCCGGTCTTCCAGGACCAGCTCGATCCGCGCGTCTGGGAAGCCTGGCGCGAGGTCGCCGCGCGCACCCAGTCCACCATCGCCATGGGCGTGCCGCTGCGCGACCGCGCCCCGGATGGGCAGACCCGCTACACCAACAGCGTCATCGGCTTCGACGCCGCCACGCCGCTGGCGCAATTGCGCAGCGGCGCCACCCCGCTGCGCTATGACAAGCACCACCTGGTGCCGTGGGGCGAATACGTGCCGCCCGGCTTCCGCTGGTTCGTCGACATGCTGAACATCCCGCTGGGCGACTTCGATGCCGGCGCAACCCGCCAGCCGCCGTTCCAGGTGGCCGGCCAGTACGTGGCCTTCAATATCTGCTACGAAGACCTGTTCGGCATCGAGCTGCTGCCGGCGCTGCATCCCGGCCCCGGCGGCGAGCCGGGCGCGACCATCCTGGCCAACGTCAGCAACCTGGGCTGGTTCGGCAATACCTGGGCGCTGCGCCAGCATTTGCAGATTGCCCGGCTGCGCACCCTGGAAACGGCGCGCCCCATGCTGGCCGCCACCAACACCGGCATCACCGCCGCCATCGACGCGCGCGGCCGCGTTGCCGCGCAATTGCCGCCGCACCAAGCCGGCATCCTGCCGGTCTCGGTACAGGGCATGACCGGCCTGACGCCCTACGCGCGCTTTGGCGACACCCCGGTGCTGGCGCTGGTCGCCATGGCGCTGGTCGCCGCCGCCGCCCTGGGCCGCCGCAAGCCCGGCCGTTGAAGCGCAGGCTGGCCGGGAGTACATTTTTTTGGATTTTGCTGATTTTTCTTCGCCCAACTTGCACACCAAAAAAAACTCGTGCATAATCTCGTTTCTTCGCCAACGGCACTAAATAAAACCTGCAGCGACAGCGTAAAAACTGAAGTTTGCAGGCGGTTTTAGGAAACGGGGGTATAGCTCAGCTGGGAGAGCGCTTGCATGGCATGCAAGAGGTCAGCGGTTCGATCCCGCTTACCTCCACCAGTCGAAAGCGAAGTGGTAGTAAAGCAGTACAGTAAGTCCAAGTCCCCTTCGTCTAGAGGCCTAGGACATCACCCTTTCACGGTGAGTACAGGGGTTCGAATCCCCTAGGGGACGCCAGTTTACCTGGCATGTAGTACACCGCTGCGGAGCGGTAGTTCAGTTGGTTAGAATACCGGCCTGTCACGCCGGGGGTCGCGGGTTCGAGCCCCGTCCGCTCCGCCACCAATTCAAAGGGCCAGCGCGCTTCACGCCGCTGGCCCTTTCCCTTTTCCGGAAGCGGCATCTTCATGATGCGGCCGCCACGCGCGGGGCCGCTCGGATGACGCGACAGCGGGAGGCAACCCCAATTGCGCCGCTCGCGGGGTGCTGCCTAGAATGCCATGCCCCCGCGGTAACCCACCAAAGCGACAACCATCCGCACGGGGTCTGTCATCCCAGGGGAGAATCGCTTGAGTCGAGGCCTGAGCTTCCGGCATGTGGAGGTCATCCGCGCAGTTGTGCTCACCGGCACGGCCACCGGCGCCGCGGCGCAACTGCACGTTACGCAGCCCGCCGTCAGCAATGTGCTGAAAGACGCCGAGGAACGCCTGGGTTTCGTCCTGTTCGAACGGGCCGGCGGGCGCCTCATCCCTACGGAAAAAGCAAAGCTGCTGGTCGCCGAAATCGAACGCGCGTTCACCGGCCTGGACACCATCAATGAAGTGGCGGCGCTGCTCGGCCACAACGAAAACCGGCGGCTGCACATCGTTACCACCCCCTCTTTTGGAGCCGCGGTATTGCCGCGCGTCATCCAGCAGTTCCGCGCACGGTATCCCAACGTGCGCATGTCGCTGTCTTCGCGGGCATCGAACTTGGTGCAATCCATGGTCGTATCGCAGAAGGCGGATATCGGTTTCGGGTTGGAAGTTCCCGCCATCCCGGGAGTCCGGCAAGAAGGCATCCTGCGCACGCCCCTGCACTGCATCGTGGCGCACGACCATCCGTTGGCCGGCCGCGACCGGGTCGATGCGCTCGACCTGCACCGCTATGACATGGTCAGTTTCTCGCACTTGAGTGAAGGCACGGAAGACCAGATATCGTGTCTGTTCGACCGGGCCCCCTCGCCGCCCGAATCGATTGTCGACTGCGCGACATCCATCACAGTCTGCGCCCTGGTCGAAAGCGGCGTCGGCTTTGCGCTGTCGCATTCCCTGGTGCTGCACCTGTTCCGGCATGCCGCACTGCGCGCGCTGGCCTTCTCGCCCGAGACCCATCTTGGCATTTGCGCCTACCGGGCCGATTGCAGCCAGTATCCGGCCGCGGAACTTGACTACCTGGTCGAGCTGGCGCGCGAGGAATCACGCGCCATCGATGTGGATTTTCACCGGCGCATGCAAGCCGCAAATGACCGGCCCGAGCCAGGCCGCGCCAGCCGTTAGCCGAGCATCGCGTGCGCCACCATTTCAATGCGCATGCCCGGGGCCAGTAGTTCTTTCACCACCACCGTGGCGCGATTGGGATAAGGCGGGGTGAAAAATTCGGCGTAGACGCGGTTCATGACGGGCGCGTCGGCGCCGTCGACCAGGTAGATCAGCACCTGCGCCACATTCGCCATCGAACCGCCTGCCGCTTCCACGGTCTGCTTCAAGTTGGACAACGCCTGGCGGGCCTGCGCTTCGATATCGCCCGCCACGATTTCCCCCGTGGCGGGATTCTTGGGCACCTGCGCCGTATAGAGGATGCGGCTGCCGGCAGCCACGACCGCGCCCGAGATCGGGCCCTTGGATTTAGCGATACCGGTATCGACGACTTCGATCATGAGAACTCCAGGTACAGTGGGGGAGAAAAAGGCGCCCTGCGCACGGGGCGGCACGCCGCGGTCAGAGCCGGCGCGCGCGCATTCGTCGCAGGCTGGCGTCCAAGGCCAGGAACAGGACCGTTGCCATGATGAGTAGCGCGCTGACAGCGGCGATGATGGGTTCGGCGTCCATCAACAGGCTGTTCCAGATGCGCACTTGCAGGGTCTCGGCGGACAAGCCCGCCAGGAACATGGCTATGATCAGCTCGTCGAACGAGGTGAGAAAGCTGAACAGCACGGCCGACACCACGCCCGGCAACGCCAGGGGAATCACCACGCGACGGAATGTGGTCCAGCGGCTCGCGCCCATGCTGTAGGCGGCGCGCTCGACGTTTTCATCCACGCTCTGCAGCGCCGACACCAGGATCAGCACTACGATGGGCAGGCCGATGACGGCATGGGCGACGCTGATCCATGGACGCACCCCGATCAACCCCAGCTTGCTCGACAGGAAGTACAGTGCGATGGCACTGATGACGTGGGGAATGATGAGCGGCAACAAGATGAACGACAGCGCCAGCTTCTTCGCCTTGAACTTGCCGCGCACCAGCGCATAGGCCGCCAGGAAGCCCACGCTGGTGGCGATCAGGCACGCGCCCAGCCCGATGACCAGGCTGTTGTACAGGGCATCGCGCCAGCGGCTGTCGCCGAAGAAGTTCTCGTACCAGCGCAGCGAGAACGAACGCGGGGGGAACTGCAGCAGCGCGTCGCCGCTGAACGACAGCACCATCACGATGAAGATGGGGGAAATCAGGACGACGCACAACAGTGCGGTAAACGAATTGACCCAGGGGAGTGCTTTCATGCGGCGCCTCAGTGCTTGCCCATCATGCGGTCGATCTGGGTGTAGCGGCAATAGATCACATACAACAGCATGGTGATCACCAGCAGCACCAGCGAAAGCACGGCCGCCAGGCCCCAGTTCAGGTTCGTCTCGATCTCGCGCTGGATCAGCATGGCGATCATCATGTCCTGCGCGCCGCCCATCAACGCGGGGGTAATGAAGAATCCGATAGCCAGGATGTAGACGATCAGGCAGCCCGAGATGACGCCCGGCATGCTGAGCGGCAGGAATACGCGCCAGAACGTGAACAGCCCGGACGCGCCCATGCCGCTGGCAGCGCGCAACAAGTTGGCGTCAATGCTTTTCATGGCCGCATACAGGGTCAGCACCAGGTAGGGAAGCAGGACGTAGACCATGCCGATCAGTACGCCGGTGCGGTTGTACATGAGGCCGACGGGCGCGTCCGCCAGGCCCGTGCTCATCAATAGCTGGTTGACGAGGCCGTTGCGCCCGAGGATGACCATCCAGGAATAGGTGCGCACCACTACCGAGGTGAAGTACGGCACGATCACGCAGATAAAGATGAGCGCCGCCGCGCCGCGCGAGACATGGCACAGGCTGTAGGCAATGGGATAGGCGCACAGCAGCGCCAGCAGCGTGACCGCCGCCGATATCCAGACTGTGTTCCAGATGACCTGCAGCATGACGGGCGACAGCACCAGGGCGCTCACCTGCTGGAGAAAGCCCTCCTCGACATCGGCGAAGGTCTGGAAAAAGAACCAGAGCATGGGGCCGATATGCACGAGCAGCAACATCAGCAGCAGCGGCATGAGCATGCCGCTGGCTCCGTCCAGGCGCGGGCGCGCGGCGGGCCTGGGGCGGGCGAGCGACAGGGCGTCAGCCATTTGCCAATATCCTCGTATCGGCGGGGCGCCATTGCGCCGCGACCTCCGCCCCCATGTCGAACGGCCGGGCATCGCCCGAGTTGGGCGCGTCCACGGTCAGGCGATGGCCGGACCGGGTCTCGACGCTGTAGCGCACGATATGCCCCAGGAACGAGGCGCGCGTCACCAGGCCCGGGACACTGATCATGCCAGCGCTGGCCGGGCCGCGGGCCGCTTGCAGGCGGACTCGCTCGGGCCGCACGAACACTGCGGTGTCGCGGTGATGTTCGTACCCTGGAACCGCGTGCGCCGGCAACAGGTTTGCCTCGCCCAGGAACTTGGCCACGAAGCAACTATTGGGGTCTTCATAGACTTGGCGCGCGCTGCCCATCTGGGCGATGCGACCCCGGTCCATGATCGCGATGCAGTCGGACATGTTCATCGCCTCCTCCTGGTCGTGCGTCACGTAGACAACGGTCATGCCCAGGCGCTGCTGGATTTCCTTGATCTCGACCTGCATGCGGTAGCGCAGGTTCTTGTCGAGCGCGCCAAGCGGCTCGTCCATGAGCACTACGCCGGGTTCGAAGGCGATGGCCCGCGCCAGGGCCACCCGCTGCTGCTGGCCGCCCGACAATTGCCGGGGCCGGCGCGACGCCAAGGCCGACAGTTGCACCACGTCCAGCGCCCAACGGACCTTGTCGCGGATCTCGGCGGGCTTGCACCGGCGGACCTGCAGCGGGAACGCCACGTTCTGTTCCACGCTGAGGTGCGGAAACAAGGCGTAGTTCTGGAACACCATGCCCAGGCCTCGCTGCTGCGGAGTCTGTCCGGTGATATCCCGCCCGTCCAGCAGCAGCCGCCCGTCGTCGGGAGCGGCGAAGCCCGCGATCATCATGAGCGTGGTGGTCTTGCCGGAGCCGCTCGGACCGAGCAGCGAAAAGAAGCTGCCGGCCGGAATGGCGGCCGATATCCGATCCACCACGGCCTGCCCGGCGTATCTCTTGGTCAGTCCCTCCAGGACGATGCCGGCGCCTTTCATCGGCTCAACACCCATTTGGACCAGGCCGCGCTGACCTTGCCGCGGTTGTCTTCCCACCATTGGGCATCGAGGATGAAGCCGTTCCTGGCGGTGCGCTCGCCGCCCGGGATCTGGGCCCGGCGTTCGGCGCTGAGGTTCTTGTAAGCCGTCTTGGTGACCGGCCCGCCCTTGTAGCGCTCGAAATAGCGCTGCTGGACATCCTTGCTGAGGCAATAGTCCACCAGTTTCTTGGCGCCTTCCACATTCGGGCCGTCCTTGAGGATCGAATAGGCCTGCACGTGTACGCAATGCTGGTTCCAGCTGGCCGCCACCGGCGCGCCGGCCTCGGCCGCAGCAATCAGGCGCGGACTCCAGATCGACCCCAGCACGGCCTGCTTGCTGCTCAACATCTGGGCGGACAACGAGCCGGTATCCCAGAACTTCGGAATGGCGGGCCGCACGCGCGACAGCGAGTCAAAGGCGCGTTCGATATCGAGGGGATAGAGCTTGTCCAATGCCACGCCGTCCGCCAACAACGCAAACTCGAGGTCGGGCGTTCCTACGCTCATGTCGGCCAGCATGCGTGGGCCGGGGAAGGCCTGGGCGTCCCAGAACTCGGCCCAGCTCTGCGGCTCCTTGCCGGCGGCGTAGGCTTCGGTGTTGTAGCCCATGACGACGCCATAGATAAAATTCCCGACTATGTACTCGTACTTGTAGTTTTCGTCGATGTCATCGGGATCGGTGTACTTGAATTCGCGGTATGGAATGGGCAGCAACGCGCCGGCGCGCTGGAAGGCCATGAGTTGTGGCACAGTGATGTCCACGATGTCGAGCTCCATGTTGCCCGACTTCAGCATGGTCATCAGTTTGGCGCCGGTGGTGGCCACGGGCACCACCTCGATGCCAGTCTCCTTGCGGAACGGCTCATATATCGTTTCACGGCGGATGTCGTCGTAAACGCCGCCGGGCGAGCGGATGATCACGCGCCCGGCCGCGTCGGCGCGGGGAATCCAGATATGCGGCATGACCATTGACGCGCCAGCCAGTTGCAACACGCGGCGACGGGAGACGACCTGCTTGTCGGGAATAGATGTCATGGCGGACCTCGGTTCAGGAGAAGCGTTCCAGGCGATAGGGGGCTGGGTCGATGAACGGCTGGACGCCGGCGACCAATTCGGCGACCAGGCGGCCGCTAACGGCGCCCGCGGTGACGCCGGTATGGCCGTGGCCGCAAGCGATGTACACCCCCGGATGGCGGGCGGAGGCGCCCAGCACCGGCAAAGTGTCGGGCGTGGAAGGGCGGTATCCCATCCACATCTTGTACTCGCCGACCTCCAGGCGCGGCAGCAGCCGCCTGGCATTCTTGATCAGCGCTTCGGCGCGGCGCGGCTCGGGCGGATTGTGCAGGCCAGCGATCTCGACCGTGCCGGCAATGCGCAGGCCCGTCTCCATGGCGCATGCTCCGAAGCCGCGCCCCTTGTGCAGCACGGGATACGGCACCTGGATGTTGGCCGACGCAATTTGTACGTGATAGCCGCGCTCGGTTTCCAGCGGAAAGCCCAGGCCCAGGGGCCCCAGCAATTCCAGCGACCAGGCCCCCGCGGCTACCACGAGCTTGTCGAAGCAATGGTCGCCGCGGTTGGTCAGCAGGCGGTAGCGGCTGCCCTCGGGCACGATGCGCGCCGCCTTCTCGTGCACGATACTCCCGCCCGCTTCGGCAAATATGCCGGCGATGGTTTCCGTCAGGCGCAGAGGATTGATGGTATTGCCGTTTTGCGGCAGGTACAGGGCGCGGCTGATATCGTGCGTCAATTCAGGCACCATCTCGCGCAGCCGCGCCGGCGACAGGATCTCGGCGGGAATACCCAGCTCCTCGCGTATGGCCGCGCCGATCCGCTCTGACGCGGATGGCGTGGGACTGTCCCATACATGGATCTGCCCGATTGTCTGAATAAGGCTGCTGAAGTGGGCCGCCCCAAGCAACCGGCGGTACTCGTCCAGCGCATGGCGGTGCAATTGCCACAGTCCCTGGGACGAACGTTTCACCTGCCCGGCGGCGCCCGCGCGCACCCAGCGCAGCAGCCAGGGCAGCGCCGCGGGCAGGTAGCGGGGATTTATGAACAACGGTCCCTCCGGGTCGCGCAGCCACCGCGGCACATTGCGCAGCATGCCAGGCATGGCCATCGGCATGGCCGCCGCGACGCTGACCATGCCGGCATTGCCATAGCTGGTGCAGTTGCCCGGTGGAAGCGCGTCGAAGACGGTCGTTGCCAGCCCCATGCGCTGCAAATTGGCCGCCGTGCTCAAGCCAATAATGCCCGCCCCCACTACTGCGACAGACGTCATCTTTCTTTCCCCTTGTCCACGCTGGGCGCCTGCACGCGCCCCGCGGAGATGTCCATCAATTGTCGGAATGAGATGTTCGCGGACGATGGTACCGGCGCGGCGCGCGGGTGCCTAATCAGTTTTTCTGATGCGCGATAGCGAGAGGTAATAGGCGCTTGCGCGCGGCATGGCGAAGGTCCGCGCGCACGGCGCGCATGCGCCACTGCACATAGCTGCTCGTGACGCTACGGACCATGGGCCCATCCGAGACCCACCGCCAGCCAATCGTTCTCGCGCAAATCCGGCGCCGCGCCGGTCGCGTTATGACCTGGGGCGATCCTTCAGGTACACCGCGAACTCGCGCAACTGCCCTTCGCTTTTCTCGATTTCTTCCAGGCTGGCATTGCCGCCGCTGGCCACTAGCAAAGCCACCAGGGTCTGGGCAATCGACAAGGCCGGCACCACGGACGGAAACAGCGAGGGCGTGGCGTTGCCGGCCACGATCAGCGCGGCGGCCTGCGCGGCGATGGGCGACACGGCGCTGTCGGTAACGCTGACGATGCGCAGGCCGCGCGCGCGGGCAAAGCTCACCGCCGACACCGCATCGCGCGCATAGGGTTCATAGCTGAACACCAGCAGGGCGTCGTCCGGCCCGGCGCGGCGCAGGTCGTCGGCGAAGGTGCCGGCGATGCCCGACAACAGCGTGGTGTTGTGCTGGAACATGCCGCAGGCGTAATGGAAATAGAACGCCGCCGGGAACAGGCTGCGCAGGCCCGCCACGTAGATGTGGCGCGCGGCGGCCAAGACATCGGTGGCGGCGCGAATGGCATCGAGCGTGTCGGGCTGCAGCATGGACATCAGGTTGCCGCTGTCGGCCTGCACCAGTTCGCGCACCAGGCTTTCGGTCTTGTCGCGCGCGCCGCGCCGCTGCAACGCGGTGGCGCGTTGCGCGAACGACCCGGCGTCTTGCGCCAGCCAATCGCGGTAGACGGCGCGCATGGCCTCGTAGCCGTCGAACCCCAGCTGGCGCGCCAGGCGGTGCATGGCGCTGGACTGCAGCCCGGCCTCGGCGGCGACGGCGCGCATGGAATGCAGCGCGATGGCCTTGGGATTGTCGATGGCGTAGCGCGCGGCGCGCTGCAAAGTGGGGGGCAGGCTCGGGTACTGCTCCTCGATGAGTTTGTCGACCGCGCGCTTGTCCATCGGGGTTCCTGTGTTGCCGGTGAGGCAGCTATTTTACGGTGGCGATCGCGGCGTCCACGGCCTCGCCCAGCGCCTCGACCGCCGCATCCAGTTCGGCGCGCGTCGTCAGGTACGGCGGCGCCAACAGCACGTGGTCGCCGCGTTCGCCGTCGATCGTGCCGCCGCCGGGGTAGCACAGCAGGCCGCGCGCCAGGGCCTGCTGCTTGATGCGCGCATGCAACTGCAAGGCCGGGTCGAAGGCGGTATCGGCATCGCGCCGCGCCACCAGCTCGATCGCCTGGAACAGGCCGCGCCCCCGGATATCGCCGACATGCGGATGCTCGGCGAAGCGCGCGCGCAGTTGCGCCTGCAGATACTCGCCCAATTGCGCCGACTGCCGGACCAGCCCATCGCGCGCCACGATCTGCTGCACCGCCAGCGCCCCCGCGCAGGCCACGGGGTGTCCCACATAGGTGTGGCCGTGCTGGAAGGCGCCCGAGCCGCCGACGATGGCCTCAACGACCTTGTCATGCGCCATCACCGCGGCGATCGGCTGATAGCCGCCGCCCAGGCCCTTGGCCAGGCATAGCAGATCGGGCACCACGGCTTCGCGCTCGAACGCATGGTACGAGCCGGTACGCCCCAGGCCCGACATGACTTCGTCGAGGATCAGCAGCACGCCATGGCGATCGCACACGGCGCGGATCTTGCGGAAGTAGCCCGGCACGGCGCAGACCGCGCCCGCCGTCGCGCCCACCACGGTTTCGGCAATAAAGGCGCTGACCGTGTCCGGCCCCAGCGCCAGGATGGTCTGCTCCAGCTCGTCGGCCAGCCGGGTGCCATAGGCATCGTCCGATTCGCCCGGCAAGCGGTAATGGCGGGCGAAGCACGGCGATACATGGTGACTGTCCGGCAGCAGCGGCTGGTACAAGGCCTTGCGGCCGCGATGCCCGCCAATGGCCAGCGCGCCCAGCGTATTGCCGTGGTAGCTCTGCAGGCGCGCGATATGGTGGCGGCGCCCCGGCGCGCCGCGCTCCACATGGAATTGGCGCGCCATTTTCAAGGCGGTTTCCACCGCTTCGGAACCGCTGGACAAGAAGTACACGTGCGCCAGCCCGGCCGGCGAGCGCTGCGCCAGTACGTCGGCCAGGCGCTCGGCCGGCTCGGACGTGAAGAAGCTGGTGTGCGCGTATTCCAGCTGGCGGATCTGCGCGATGACGGCTTCGGTCACCTCGGGATGGGCATGCCCCAGGCACGACACCGCCGCGCCGCCGGAACCGTCGTAATAGCGCCGCCCGGCGCCGTCGAACAGGAAACTGCCCTCGCCGCGCACGGCCAGCGCCGGCGGTTTACGAGGGGTGCGATGAAAAATGTGGGTCATGGGAGCAGGAACGGGGACCGGTTGACTCGGCCGCCCGAAAAGTGGATCATATGATTCATACTATCAGAAAATAGATCATATGTTCACTTCCCTGCCTTCCCCCCCAGGACCAGGCAGGCGACCGATCCCGCACAGGAGCATGGCCATGAGAATCGCGTGTGTGCAGATGCGCAGCACTGAAGACCTGCAGGGCAACCTGGCCCAGGCCGCCGCCTATATCGAGCAGGCGGCCGGCCAGGGCGCCGAGCTGGTCGTGCTGCCGGAATTCTTCAACACCATCTTCTTTGCCCAGTACCAGGACAGCAAGTACCACGCGCTGGCCGAAACCGATGCCGGGCCCAGTATCAGCGCCATGCGCGAGGCCGCCCAGCGCCACGGCATCGCCGTGGTCGCCACCATTTACGAGAAAGTGGAAGCCGGCCTGTATTTCGATACCGCCATGCACATCGACCCGGCGGGCGAGATCGTCTTCAAATACCGCAAGGTGCATCCGGCGGCCGTGCACAGCCTGGAGAAAATCTACTTCCGCTATGGCACGCGCTTCGACACCTACAAGCTGGCCGACTGGCGCGTCGGCATCGGCATCTGCTATGACATGGGTTTTCCGGAAACCGCCCGCTGCCTGGCGGTGAACGGCGCCGAACTGCTGCTCGCGCCCTATGCCACCTCGCGCGTGAACATGTTCCAGGAGGTGCTGCGCACACGCGCCTTCGAGAACGGCTGCTTCCTGGCGGCGGCCAACAAAGTGGGCCGCGAGGGCGATTGGCACATGGGCGGCGGCAGCCTGATCGTGGCGCCGGACGGCACGGTGCTGCAAAGCGCCGACACGGCCAGCAACGCCCTGCTGGTGGCCGACATCGACCGGGCGCACGTCGAACAGGCGCGCATTGCCTACCCGTCGCGACGCGACCGGCGCCCGGACCTCTACAGCAGCCTGGCGCGCGAAGTCGATGCCGCGTTGTAGCCAGCTTTTCTTCCATTACGCACGACACCAACACAAGGGGCAGCCCACCATGCGCAAGCACACACCACCGGTCCGCCGGGCTTTCAAGAATCTTGTCCTGCCGCTGCTGGCGGCCGCGCTGGCGCTGCCGGCCGCCGCGGCCGGCGACTGGCCTTCCAAGCCGATCCAGCTGATCGTGCCGTTCGCCGCGGGCGGCACCACCGACCTGCTGGCGCGCCTGGTGGCCGACGGCCTGTCCAAGGGCCTGAAGCAGAACGTCATCGTCGAGAACAAGCCGGGCGCCGGCGCCAACATCGGCGCGGCCGAAGTGGCGCGCGCCGCGCCGGATGGCTACACGTTGCTGATGGGCACGCCCGGCCCGCTGGCCATCAACCCATACGTGTATCCCAAGATGCCGTTCGACCCGGCCAAGGACTTCGCCGCCGTGTCCTATGTGGCCGACGTGCCCAACGTCATCCTGGCCAATCCGGCCACCGGCCTGAAGAACATTCCCGACCTGCTGGCGCAGGCCCGGGCCAGGCCCGGCCAGCTCAACTGGGGTTCGCCGGGCGTGGGCAGCACCGGGCACATCCAGCTGGAACTGCTGAAGCAGTTGGCGGGCGTGGATATCGCCCACGTGCCCTATAAAGGCGCATCGCAGGCCTCGGCCGACCTGATTGCCGGCCATATCCAGCTGGCGGGCGACAACGTGCCCACTGCCCTGGAGAACATCCGGGCCGGCAAGCTGGTGGCGCTGGGCGTGGCCAGCAATGACGCACTGGAAGTCCTGCCCGGCGTGCGCCCGGTGCGCGAAGCCGTGCCCGGCTACCTGCTGCCGTCCTGGTTCGTGATCGTGGCGCCGGCCGGCACGCCGCAGCCCATCGTCGATAAAATCGCCGCGGTGATCGACGCCTACGAGAAAGAGCCCGCCACCATCGAGAAATTCCGCGCCCTGGGCGCGGTGCCGGTGGGCGGACCGGCCGAACGCCTGGCCAAGCACTTGAAAGCCGAGCAGGCGCGCTACGGCGAAGTCTTGAAGAACATCCCGGGGAATGCCCAATGAAGCGTAAACGCCTGGCGGTGGCGCGGCTCTGGTTCGAAGGCAATGCCTTCGGGCCGGTGCCGGCCGGCATGACCCAGTTCGAGCAATATGAATGGCAGTCGGGGCCCGCCGTGCTGCCGGCCATGCGCGGCACCGCCACCGAGCTGGGCGCGGTGGCCCGCTTTGCCGACACCCGCCCGGATTGGGACGTGACGGTGCTGCGCTGCGCGGCGGCCCTGCCGGCCGGCCCCATCGACGACGCCGTCATGCAACGCTATATGCGCGACGTGCAGGAAGGCCTGCGGGCCGGCATGGCGCAAGGCGGCTGGGACGCCGTCTACCTTTCGCTGCATGGCGCGGCCATCACCGCTACCTGCGAAACGCCGGAACTGGAGGTGGCGCGCATGGTCCGCCGCCTGCTCCCCGACGTGCCGCTGGGCGCCAGCTTCGACCTGCACGGCAATATGCCCCCGGCCTGGGCCGAGGTCCTCGACATCGCCTCGGTGTACCGCACCCATCCCCACGTGGATATGGACGAGACCGCCGAACGCGTGCTGCAGGGCCTGCTGCGCATGGCCGATGACGGGCTGCGTACGCGGCGGGTGCTGCTCAACGAAGGGATCGTCCTGCCCAGCATCAACATGCGCACCGCGCCCGGCGGCCCGATGCACGCATTGGAACAGGCCGCCCGCGACGCCACCGTGGGGCCGGTGCTGGATGTGTCCGTGTTCGGCGGCTTTCCCTATGCGGATACCGCCGCGACGGGGGCGGCGGTCTTCGTGGTCAGCGATGCAGCCGGCGATCCCGATGGCCAGGCGGCGCGCGCCGCGGCCGAGCAAGTCATGGCCGCCATCCGGCAACGGGCGGAAGACTTCCGCATGCGCCTGCCGTCGCCCGCCGCGGCGTTGGCCAGCGCCCTGGCCAGCGCCAAGCCGGGCCTGATCGCCGTCACCGACTCGGGCGACAATCCGCTGTCGGGCGGCGGCGGCGACACGCCCGGCCTGTTTCGCGCCGTCATGGACGCGCAGCCGCAGGTGGCCACGCTGTTCGCCAGCTTCGCCGACCCGGCCACGGTGCAGGCCGCGCGGCAGGCCGGCGTGGGCCAGCAAATCGAAGCGACGCTGGGCGGCCGCAACGGCCCGCAGTTTGGCGCCGGCGTACCGGTGCGCGCCACCGTGGAACGCCTCACCGATGGCGTATTCCTGAATAGCGGTCCGATGCAGACCGGGGTGGAGCGACGCTGCGGCCCGAGCGCGGTGCTGCGCATCCAGGGCCTGCCGTCGCTGCGCGTGATTGTCACCGAGCGCGTGGTGGCGGCCGACGACCCGGCTTTCTATGCCCTGCATGGCATCGACCCGGCAACGCTGCGGCTGCTGTGCGTAAAAGCCAAGAACCACTTCCGCGCCGCATTCGCGCAACGCTGCGCCGAGATCATCGATTGCGACGCTCCGGGCCCCGCCTGCCTGGATTTGTCGCAGTTGCCGTTCAAGAATCGTCATATCCCGGTGGGATATTGACCATGCGAACAGCTGACGGTCTGGCGCCAATGGCGCCAGACTAGTGAACGGGCGAATGTCCCCTTCAGCTGATGACACAAGCCTCGTCGAATTCCAGCCGCGGAAGCCGCGGATAGCGGCTGCCTGGCTGTCCATATCCCAGGTTGCAGAGGAAGTTGACTTCGACATCAGCGCCGGGGAAGAACTCCCGCGCCGCGGCGCTGGCATCGAACCCGCCCATGGGCCCGCAATCCAGCCCCAGCGCGCGGGCGGCCATGATGAAGTAGCCGCCCTGCAGGCTGCCGTTGCGCAGCGCGGCCTCCCGGGCGCTGGCCGTGCTGGCATTGAACCAGGATACGGCGTCGGGCTGGTGGGCGTAAAGCCTGGGCAGGTTCTCGTAAAAGCGCAGGTCAAAACCCACCACCGCAGTCACTGGCGCATGCCGAGTGGGTTCCACGTTACCGGCATCCAAGAGCGGCAGCAGCCGCGCCCTGGCCCGGGCGCCAACCACAAAATGCACGCGGGCCGGCTGGCAATTGGCCGAGGTCGGCCCCAGGCGCATCAATTCGTATAACTGCCGCAGGACGTCCGCAGAAACTTCGCGCTGCTGCCATGACCGCACGGATCGCGCCTGGCGAAACAGCTGATCCAGCGCCCGGTCGTCCAGGCGGCCCGGCGCGCGCGCCAGCGCATCATCGTGCATGGCGGACCTTGGGGCCACGCAGCAGCTTGCCGGGAAACGCTCCCGTCGCCGCACCCATCTCGAAGATTGGCGTGCCCGCCACCAACGTGGCCACATAACCGTCGGCACGTTGCACCAGGCGCCGACCACCGGCCGGCAGGTCGAAAACCATTTCCGGGCAATGCACGCGAATCGCTTGCGGGTCGATGACGTTGATATCGGCCTTGTACCCTGGACGCAGCATGCCGCGGTCGTGCAGGCCGTAGACGCGCGCCGTATCCGCTGTCTGCCGTTTGACAACATGTTCCAGCCCCAGGCGCGGGCCGCGCTTGCGATCGCGGGTCCAGAAACTCAACATGAAACTGGGCATGCTGACGTCGCAGATGTAGCCGCAGTGCGCGCCGCCATCCGAAAGGCTGTTTACGGTGTTGGGGTGCTGCATCAGCTCGTGCAAGTGGTCCAGATTCTCGTAGGAATAGTTGAAGGAGGGATAGTAGAGAATGGCCTTGCCGTCGTTCTCCAGCATCAGATCGTAGACGATCTCCAGCGGCGCGCGGCCCGTACGCGCCGCCATGGCGGCCACGCTTGCGTCGGGATGAGGCTCGTAGTCCGGGTCCGCGCCCAGGCGGTAGATCTTGTGGAAACTATTGAACAAGGTCTGCGCCCGGCGGTCCAGCAAGCCGCGTTCCTCCTGCATGATGCGGGCGCGTACCTGCGGGTCACGCAAGCGCGCAAGCTTCTGGCCGAACGGCATATCCTGCATCGCCACGTAAGTGGGATGGGCAATGAATGGATGCAGCGTGCTTTCCCAAGAAAACAGAATCCCCAGTGGCCGGCCGCTGATGCCAGCGATGAGCGGAATGCCGGCATCCCGGGCGCGATCCAGCGTGCGCTTGATTTGCTTCCAGACGTCCGGTGCGGCGTCGGTTTGCTGCAAGTTGAACAGCACCGGCAGCTTGTTGCTCTTGGCCAAATGCTCCAGCCACGGCATTTCGGCCTCCATCGCGGGATGATTGGCCGTCATCTGGAAAACACCATGCCCCACTTCGCCAAGCACGGATCCCAGTGCGCTGATTTCCTCGTCGGTGGCAAAGGTTCCTGGCGGATATTTGCGTTCGTCGTACTTGTGCAGGAACGATCGCGACGTAGAAAAACCCACCGCACCCGCCAGCAGCGCCTCTCGCATAATGCGGCGCATTTCCTGCAAGTCTTGTGGCGAGGCCTCGTCGTGATGGACGCCGCGGTCGCCCATCACGTAGGCACGTAGCGCACTGTGCGGAATCTGCGCCCCGATGTCTAGCGCCTTAGGGCGCCGGTCTAGCGCGTCCAGATACTCGGGAAAAGTCTCCCATTCCCATTGGATGCCTTCGGACAATACGGAACCGGGGATGTCTTCGACGCCCTCCATCACTTTGATCAACCAGTCACGGCGGTCTGGCTTGACGGGAGCAAAGCCCACGCCGCAGTTGCCCATGATCGCCGTGGTGACGCCGTGCCAGGTCGACGGACTCAAGTGTGGATCCCACGTGGCCTGGCCATCGTAATGGGTATGAATGTCTATCCAGCCGGGTGCCACGAGGCAGCCTCCGGCGTCGATTTCCCGTCGACCTGCCCCTGCCCGGCCGCCTGTCTGCGCTATGACGCCGTTGGATATGGCCACATCGCCAGTGTAGGCAGCTTCACCCGACCCATCGACTATCAGGCCGCCGCGAATGACTAAATCGTGCATGGTGACTCCCAAAAAATCAGTCCAGCGACAGTCCGGCACGCTGGATGACTTCGCCCCAGCGTTCATAGTCGCGCCGGACAATCTCCGCGTATTCCGCAGGACCGGCGCCGCTGACTTCATTGCCCTGCGACTCGATAGTCTGCGAAATCCCCGGGGTCTCCAAGGCGTTGCGAAAGACCGTAGCAATGCGTTCGGCCAATTCCGGTGTCACTCCTCCCGGTGCAAATAGTCCTTGCCAACCCACGATGTTCAGACCCGCGATGCCCTGCTCCTCCAGCGTCGGCATATCGGGCATGACCGCCAACCGCTTGTCGGTGGCAGGGCCCAGCACCTTGACCTTGCCCGCCTTGGCGTTCTGGACCGCAGTGGCCGTGCCGTCGAAATAGATCTGTACATTGCCCGCCAGCAGTGCTTGAGAGGCGTCGGCGGTGCCCTTGTACGGAATGTGGACAATGTCGGTACCCGTACGCATCTTCAGGATCTCGCCGTTCAGGTGCGACGTGGAACCGGGACTGTATGACGCATAGTTCAGCTTGCCGGGGTTCGCCTTCGCGTAGGCCAACATCTCTTGCGTCGTGTTGAACGGCGTATCCTTGGCTGCCACTAGCACGGTGGCCGATCGCACGACCTGCAGGACCGGCGTGAAATCCTTGAACGGGTCGTAGGGCAGCTTCTTGTACAAGTGTGGATTCTGCGTGTGAGTCACCACGATTGTGTAAAGCAGCGTGTAGCCGTCGGGCTGCGCGCGCGCTACCTCTTGCGCACCGATCACCGTGCTCGCGCCAGGTTTGTTATCAATGACGACGGCAGCACCAGTCTGCTCCGCGACTTTCGCCGCCAACATCCGGGCCAGTGAGTCGGAACCTGAGCCGGCCGGGAACGGCACGACGATCCGTATGCTTTTTCCGGCGGCTGGCCAGGCCGGCGCGTCGGCCGCATGAGCGGGCTGGACGGCTATGGCGGCCAAGCAGGCGGCCGCGGCCAGGCGGCGTGCGCCACGCGCCGCCCACACTGGATAACAGGATTTATCCATGCTTGTCTCTCTCCCTTGGGGACCGGCTGTCTCTCGGCTTGGAGCAGCTCTGGGCATTTAGTTCTTGCACCGCGCCTAGTCCGGCGACGGCAACTCATTTATAGTCTGGCCGTCTGTGTCAATCCAATGCATATTGAGCCGACATTTAATGAGAAAAAATCATGAGCCTGACACTACGTTGTCTGCAGCACTTTGCTGTCCTGGCAGAAGAACAACACTTTTCGCGGGCGGCGCAGCGCCTGCACCTGACGCAGTCGGCCTTGAGCCGCAGCATCCAGTCATTGGAAGCGAGCATGGGCCTGGTCCTGCTGGACCGCGACGCTTCAGGTATGGCGTTGACTCAGGCGGGAGCCATGACTCTGGCGTACGCCCAGCGCATACTCAGTGAGAAGGCAGAGTTGCAACGGCACGCCCAGCGGATGCGCGGCTATGAATCGGGACACGTGAATTTTGGCGTAGGCGTGTTTCCCGCAGCGACGTTTCTTTCTCCATTACTGACGCAAGTTGCGCAGGCGCATCCCGGTCTGACCGTGCACGTCGACATCGAAAGCTGGCAGCGCTTGCTGGAAAAGCTGCAGGAGGACAAGCTCGATTTTGTAGTGGCTATTACCCATAGTCTTCCGCCGCCGGCGGAATTCACGGTCCATCCGCTGCCGCCACAGCATGGCGGCTTGTTTGTCCGGCCAGAGCATCCACTTCTGGCCTTGACGGCCCGGCGGCTGCGGTCCAGCCTCAAGGACTACCGTCTGGCGACGACGCTGCTGCCACAACGCGCCCGAATCTATCTTGCAGAGTTGTATCGAGTGCAAGAACCCGGTGAACTACCCATCGCATTCGAATGCGACAGTATCCCCATACTGCGCGACGTGGCCCAGCATAGTGATGTAGTGCTGTTTGCTACCAGCGAAGCCATCGCCGCCGAATTGGAGCAAGGCAGCCTAGTGCCTTTGCCCCTGGCGCTGCCAGGCATGGGGGCGTTGCGCTACAACGTCATTCACCGCGCAAGGCGGACGCTGTCGCCCGCGGCGGAGCGAATCATTGCCTTGGTGAAGTCATTGCTAGCGGGCAGCAAGCGCCTTGCCTCATGACGCGGTGAACGTCGCGGCCTCGCGACGGGCTTGCTGTAGGCCCGCTCAGCCGGCCGCCAGCACCGCGTCCACCACCCGGTGCACGGCGCGCACGGCCGCGTCGGCGGCGCGATTGGGATGCGTCACGAGGTTGATGGTGCGCGTGATGGGCGGATCGGCGATCGGAGTGAGCGCCAGCTCGCCGCGCCGGATCTCGTCGCCGACCGAATGCACGGACAGGATACTCTGGCCCTTGCCGGCCGACACCAGCTTCTTGATCGCATAGGTGGAGTCCACGTCGAGCAGGACTTTGGGCGCCTTGCCCAGGTGGTCGGCGAAGGTCTTTTCTATCATCAGCCGCAGCGTCTGCGGGAACGCCGGCAGGATGAGCTCCAGGTCGATGAGGTCCGCCAGCGAGACGGTCGGGGCCAGGCGCCGCTTGAATGCCGGGTCGGAGACCAGGTAGAGGTCCTCGCGGCCCAGGCTGTGCACGGCCAGCGGCGTGTCGGTGGGCACGTCGTAGACCACCGCCAGGTCGATGCGGCCGGCCTGCGTCCATTCGAGCAGGGTGCCGCTCATGTGTTCGGTCAGGGCCAGCCGGATGTTCGGATAGGCCTGGGTGACCCGCTCCAGCACCGACACGCAGAACTTGGTGTTGACGGCGGTGGACATGCCCAGCGTGACATTGCCGAAGGGATTGGTGTCCGACGACTTGAGATCATCGTGGACCGAATCCACCCGCCGCAGGATTTCCAGCGCGTGTTCCTTGAGATAGTGCCCGGCGGGGGTGAGCTCGATGCCGCGCGGCAGCCGCTTGAACAGCACCTGGCCCAGTTCTTCTTCGAGCTGGCGCAGGCGCTGCGAGATGGCCGGCTGCGCCACGTGGATCTGCGCGGCGGCGCCGGAAATGCTGCCGCAGCGGATGATGGCCAGGAAATACCGTAGTTGGGTGAGCGTCATGACATTGCACCGCCGCCCGGCGTGGCGCCGCGCGCAAACATACATGAATATGTATGTGGACCATATTTTTATACTATTTTACCTATGTCTACTTTGAGTGAAGAATAGGCCCAAACCATTCCAAGGAGACACCCCATGTCGTTCAAGAAACTGGCGGCCGGCCTGGCCGCCGCCGCGAGCTTCGGCCTGGCCCCCGCGGGCGCGCACGCCGCCTATCCCGACAAACCCGTCACCGTGGTGGTGCCGCAAGCCCCCGGCGGCACCAACGACATCGTCGCGCGCATCGTTGCCGAGCAGCTGGCGCAGCAGCTCGGCCAGCCCTTCGTGGTGCAGAACAAGCCGGGCGCCGGCGGCAATATCGGCACCGCCCAGGTGGCGCGCGAGGCGGCCGACGGCTATACGGTGCTGTTCACCATCAGCAGCGCCCAGGCGATCAACCCGGCCATCTACAAGGACCCCGGCTTCGATCCGGTGCAGGACTTCGCGCCGGTGGCGGCGGTCGGCTCGGTGCCCAACGTGCTGTGCGTGCATCCGTCGTTTCCAGCCGGCACGCTCAAGGAATTCATCGAGCTGGTCAAGGCCAACCCCGGCAAGTACCAATATGCCTCGGCCGGCAACGGCACGCTGAACCACCTGCTGGGCGCCATGCTCGACGAGAAAGGCGGCCTGAAACTGCAGCACATTCCATACCGCGGCGTGGCCCCGGGCATGACCGACGTGCTGGGCGGCCAGGTGCCGATCATCTTCGCCAGCCTGCCTTCGGCGATGGCCAACATCCAGTCCGGCAAGCTGCGCGCGCTGGGCGTGAGCACGCGGGAGCGCAACCCCGCCCTGCCCGACGTGCCGGCCATCGGCGAGCAGATTCCCGGCTACGGCGGCGAGCTGTGGATCGCCATGTATGTGCCGAAGGGCACGCCCAAGGCGACCGTCGACGCGCTCTACCAGGCTACCCGCAAGGCCCTGGCCAGCGACGACATCAAGCAGAAGTTCGCCGAACTGGGCGTGCAGACCCTCAACGACGATCCGGCGCAACTCGCGCGGCGCCTGGAAGAAGACCTCGCCCTGTGGGCGAACATCGTCAAGACCTCCGGCGCGCAGATCAACTGATATGAAAGCATGCGATCCCGGGCTGCAGGGCCCGCTCAAGGACGTACGGGTGGTGGACCTGTCGCGCCTGGTGGCCGGCAATATGCTGTCGCTGTTCCTGGCCGATTTCGGGGCCGACGTCATCAAGGTGGAACGGCCCGGCAAGGGCGACGACCTGCGCCATTGGCGCGAGGGCGGCCAGCCGGTCTACTGGAAGGTCTATGGCCGCAACAAGCGCTCGCTGGAGCTGGACATCAAGTCCGAGCAGGGCCTGGCCCAGCTCAAGAAGCTGATCAGGACCTCGCAGGTGCTGATCGAGAATTTCGTGCCGGGCGGACTGGAGAAGATGGGCCTGGCGCCGGAGGTACTGCATGCCCTCAATCCCGCGCTGGTGATCGCGCGCGTGTCGGGCTGGGGCCAGACCGGCCCCTACAGCGGCAAGCCGGGCTTCGGCACGCTGGTCGAGGCCATGTCCGGCTACGCCTACCTGAACGGCTTTCCCGACAAGCCGCCGGCCCTGCCGCCGCTGGCGATGGCCGACATGATCGCCGGCATCTACGGCGCGGCCGGCGTGCTGACGGCCCTGCGCTCGGCCGAGCGGACCGGCGCGGGCCAGGTGGTGGACCTGTCGCTGTTCGAGCCGATCTTCTCGCTGATCTCGTCCGAGGCCGCCAAGTTCCAGGCCACCGGCACGCCCACCCTGCGCTCGGGCAACCAGTCGGCCCACACCGCGCCGCGCAATGTGTACGTGTGCCGGGACGGCAAGCACATCGCCATGTCGGGCTCCATGCAGTCGATGGCCATGCGCATCTTCGACACCATCGGCCGGCCCGAGCTGAAGACCGACCCGCGCTTCGAGAACAACGACGCGCGCGTGCAGAACAAGGACCTGCTGGACGGCATCATCCAGGACTTCGTCGCGCAGCGCGGCCAGGAAGAGAACCTGGCGCTGTTCGAGCAGGCCGGCGTTACCGCCGGGCCGGTGTATTCGGTGGCCGACCTCATCGGCCACCCCTACGTCACCGGCCGCGAGGCCATCGTCGAGCTAGCGGACGCCGACATGGGCAGCGTGCCCATGCACAACATCATCCCGCGCCTGTCGTCCAGCCCCGGCGGCTTCCGCCGCCCGGCCCCCGCCCTGGGCGAGCACACCGCCGACATCCTGGCCGAACTCGAGCGCGTCGCGCTGAACTGAAGGACTCCCCATGAGCCAAGTCTTTGCATGGCGATCGATGCTGTTCGTGCCGATCGTCAACGACCGCTTCATCCAGAGCGCGCTGAAACAGCCCGCCGACGCCATCCAGCTGGACCTGGAAGACAGCGTGGCGCTGGACCAGAAAGCCCTGGCGCGCGAGCGCGTGGCGGAGGTCGCCGGCTTGTGCGCCGGTCACGGCAAGGACGTGATCGTGCGGGTGAACCGGCCCTGGCGGCACCTGCTGCGCGATATCGAGGCCAGCGTCGGCCCGCACGTCAAGGCGCTGACGCTGCCCAAGGTGCCCAACGCCGCCTTCGTGCAATCGGTGGCCGAGATCGTCGACGAGCTGGAGCGCGAGCGCGGCATGGCGCCGGGCGCCACGCGCCTGATCGTCATGGTCGAGGACGCGGAAGGCCTGCATCACATGCACGACATCGCGGCGGCGCATGCGCGCGTCTGCGGCATGATCGTCGGCGCCGAGGACCTGGCGGTGTCCATGCAGATGGCGGTCACCCCCGACACGCTGTATGTGCCCAACGTCATGGCGGTGGCCGCCTGCCGGCGCGCCGGCATCGCCCCCATCGGCTTCGTGGGTTCAGTGGCCGATTTCGCCGACCGCGAGGCGTTCCGGCAGACGGTCGAGCGCGGCGCGGCGCTGGGGTTCGAAGGGGCATTCTGCATTCACCCGGCCCAGGTGCCCATCGCCAACGCCGCCTTCGCGCCCAGCGCGGCCGCCGTGGCGCGGGCGCGCGCGCTGATCGCCGCTTTCAAGGAAGAAGAAGCCAGGGGCCGCTCGGCCTGCACGTTCGAAGGCCGGATGGTGGACGCGCCGGTGGTCAAGCAGGCGCAGCGCGTGGTGGCGAAGGGCGAGGCATTCGGGATTTGAGCGGGACGGCCGGACCGCGCGTCGGCCGCCCGCGCCAGCGGGCTGGGCTGTTACGGCGGCAAATCAGGCTCGACAATGACGCGGCGCAAATGCCGCCCCCACCAGCCGGGTTTACAGCCTGCCCGGCATTAATTAACATTAATAATTATTCTCATAATTAATCACAATACTGTATGGCATCCCCGCTGTTCAGCCTGCTGTTGCTGGCGCTCGCCAGCATCCTGGCCAACCTGTCGACGCAACGAGCCTCGCCGCGCGTCCCCGCCGCGCTGGGCTGGCCGCTGGTCCTGGCGCTGGCCGCCGGCGCGACGGTCTTGCTGGCCGGCAATCTGAGCCTGGCGGTGGCCATATCGGTCACGCTGCTGTACTTGATGACGGGCATTCCGCTGGTGTCCGCCCTGCTCGGCTATCGCAACCGCTCGCGCGCCCGCCCGCCCGCGCCTGGCACGCCATGAAAGCTGATCCGCCCCGGCGCCAGCGCGCCCGGGCCGAGCCGGTTGCCGAGCCGATGCTGCTGCACCACGGCCTGGTGGGCGCCGTGCTGGGCCTGCCGCTGGCCTTGCTGCTGAGCGGCTGCCTGAATCTCATGCTCGGCCTCGGCCAGGATCCGGCGCAGTACCAGCTCGTCATGTGGAGCGTCCCGCCGGTGTGGGTGGCGGTGATCTCGCTGTCGTTCCTGGCGCCCGACCGCAAGTCGTGCTGGCTATGGCTGTTGCTGGCCAACGCGGCCGCGGCCCTGGTGCTGTACGCAACCAGGTAGGAAGCGCGCATGGCCATCGACAGCGGCATTGTCCGCAAATACAAGATCGTGCACACCTGGACCGGCATCGTGTCCAGCGTGGTGCTGTTCATCGCGTTCTACGCCGGCGCGCTGGCGATGTTCAAGCCGGAGATCACGCAATGGACGCAGGCGGCCAGCCAATTGCCGGCCGGCGGCGCCGACATCGACGCGCTGGCGGCCGCCTTCTTCGCTGAAGAGCCGCGCGCGCCGGGCCGCGCCTACCTGGCGCTGCCCGGCCGCGAGGACCCGACGGCCCGCATCTACTATTCGCGCGAGGGCGGCCACTGGACGGCCTATCTCGACCCCGCCGGGCAACTGCGCCATGTCGGCGGCGCCGCCGCCGGCGCCGACCTGCGCAGCGGCCGCACCGCCGGGGACTTCGTCGACGACGTGCACCGCACCGGCGGGCTGCCGATGGACCAGGACAGTTCCGAGCTCATCATCGGCATCGTCAGCCTGGTGTACGCAGTAGCGCTGGTATCCGGGGTGGTGGCCCTGCTGCCCTCGCTGGTGAAGGACCTGTTCCTGCTGCGCATCAGCCACAACGTCAGGCGCATGTGGCTGGATGCGCACAACGTGCTGGGCATCAGCAGCCTGCCGTTCCATATCGTCATGGCGCTGACGGCGGCGGTGTTCGGGCTGCATGAATGGATCTTCGAGGCCCAGGCCAAGGTGATCTATCCGCCCGGCAAGGATCCCTACGCCGCCGCCCTGACGGACGTCGGGCCGCCACAGGCGGGCCAGGCGATGCGCGAACTGCCGCCTTCGGAACTGCTCGCCCGGCTGCGGCAAGCCGCCCCCGCCTTCGAACCGAAGGCGCTGAACTATTCGATCGGCCGCGACGGCCAGAAGAAGCCCGAAGTGTGGGTGGCCGGCGCCGACGACCGGCATTTCCTGCGCGACGGCCATGTCGGCTATGCCATTGTCGACGTCTTTTCCGGGCAGGTGACCGGCACGACTTACCTGCCGGGGCACCAGACCGCCATGGCGGCCACGCTGAGCAGTTTCTTCGGGCTGCACTTCGGCAATTACGGCGGGCTGCCGGTCCGCATCCTGTATGTGGTGCTGGGCGTGCTGGGCGCCCTGCTGTTCTATTCCGGCAACCTGTTGTGGATCGAGGCCCGCCTGAAGAAGGAGCGTCCCGGCCTGCCGGCGGCGGCGCAGCCGCGCCATGTGCGCTGGCTGGCCGCGCTGACCGTCGGTGCCTGCCTGGGCTGCGTGGCGGGGTTGCCGGCCGGCATCCTGGCGGCGCGCTGGCTGGCCGATGCGCCGACGGCGCAAGCGGGGGCCGCGGCCTATGCCTACTACGCCGTGTTCTGCGCTTATCTCGGCGCGGCGTTCGGACTGGGCGCCGCGCGCGCCGCGGCGGGCCTGCTGCTGGCCGCCGCCGCGCTCTGCGCGCTGGTGCCGCTGTCCAGCGCCCTGTCCGCGCTGGCGGCCGCATCGGCCACGGCGTACCTGCCCGCTTATTTCTACGTCGACAGTTTCTTCGCCATCGCGGCCGGCCTGCTGTGCTACCTGGCATACCGCGCGCGCCGGCGCTATCGGCAAGGGCCGCGCCTCTTTCCCGCCGCGGCCGCCCGTTGCCATCCTTGCTCCGTCCCTCCGACATGAAAACCATCGCGATCGCGCGCCGCATGGCGCCCTCGGCCTGCGCCTGCCTGCTCACCACCCTCGCCGTCCCCGCCCAGACGATGGCGCAAGCCGCCACCACCCTGGCGCCGATCACGGTGCAAGGCCTGGCCGACCCCGAGGCGCTGCCGCCGGCCGCGCCCGGCGGCCAGGTGGCGACCGGCTCGCGGCTGGGCATCCTGGGCAACCAGGACGTGATGGACACCCCTTTCAACACCACCTCGTACACCTCGGAGCTGATCCAGGACCAGCAGGCCCGCACGGTCGGCGAAGTGCTGCTCAACGATCCGTCGGTGCGCACCACCACCAATGCCGGCCACATGTACGAGCACTTCACCATCCGCGGCTTGCGGGTAGACGGCTCCGACATGGCGTTCAACGGGCTGTTCGGCGTCATGCCGTTCGCCCACGTGCCGATCGAGTTCGTCGAGCGCGTCGAGGTGCTGCGCGGCCCGAGCACCATGCTGACGGGCATGGGGCCGGCCTCCAGCCTGGGCGGCATGATCAACCTGGTGCCCAAGCGGGCCGGTTCCCGGCCGATCACCGAGCTGACCACTTCGTACATCAGCAAGGGCTACGGCCAGGCGCACGTAGATATCGGCCGGCGCTTCGGCGACGAGGAACGGTTGGGCATACGCTTCAACGGCGTCTACGGCAATGGCGAGACCGGCGTGTCGGGCCAGCGCAAGGGCCGCGAACTGGGCGCGCTGGGCCTGGATTACGTGGGCGACGGCTGGCGCCTGTCGCTGGACGCCTACAGCAGCCGCGAGGACATCGAGAACGGCAGCCCCGCCATGTACGAAATGGCGCGGCTGGGCAGGCTGGTGACGCCGCCCAATAATTCGTCCAACCTGTTCCGCGGCACCAGCGGCGTGCAGCGGGACTATGGCTTCGCGTTGCGCGGCGAGCTCGACCTGACCGACAACCTGACTGCCTACGCGGCATTCGGCGGCTCGAACTCGCGCGGCCGCGGCCTTATGTTCGGCACGCGCACGGTGGTAACCGGCGAGGACGGCTCGGCGATCGGCTACGTGTACAACGTCGATTCGAGCGAACAGAGCCGGGTCGGCGAAGTCGGCCTGCGCGGCCGGTTCCAGACGGGCGCCATCTCGCATGCAGTGACGCTGGCGGGCAACGTGGCGAGCTATGAGCAGGATGTCTACAACCGGGCCAACACCGGCTATCCGCAGAACATCTACGATCCGGTCAAGCCGGTGTTCCCGGATAGCCCGGTGCGCATGGGCGGCGCCGGCTACGACAATCTGATGAGCTCGGTGGCGCTAGCCGACACACTGGGCTTCGCGCAGGACAAGGTGCTGCTGACACTGGGCGGGCGCTATCAGCGGGTCCGGCAGTCGCGCAATACCGATTACGACGAATCCAAGGTCACGCCCATGGCGGCCATCGTGGTCAAGCCCTGGGGCGAGGATACGTCGCTGTATGCCAACTACATCGAAGGGCTGCAACCCGGCCAGACGGTCGGCCTGGGCTACCTGAACGAGGGCGAGACCTTCAAGCCGACCAAGTCGAAGCAGCTCGAATTCGGCGTGAAACTGCGGCGCGGCGATTTCCTCCACACGTTCAGCGCCTTCCAGATCGACAGGAGTTTCCTCGGCAGCATCGCCGAAGCCGGCGGCAACCGCCTGGCCACCGGCAAGCAGCGCAACCGCGGGCTCGAATGGACGGTCAGCGGACAGTTGACGCGCACGCTCACGGTGCTGGGCGGCGTGTCGTACCTGACTTCCGAGCAGCGCTCGGCGGCAGGCAACAACGAGGGCAACGAAGTGTTCGGTTCGCCGAACTGGCTGGCGAACCTGGGCGTGGAATGGGCCACGCCCGTGCAGGGGCTGAGCGTGAACGGCCGCGTGACCTATACCGGCCCGCAATGGCTGGATTCGCGCAACGAGGTGCGCATGCCTTCGTGGACGCGGGTGGACGTGGGCGCCAAGTACGCCACGCGCGTGTCCGGCACGCCGGTCACCTTCTACGCCAACGTCGACAACCTGTTCGACCGCGACTACTGGGACGGCACGTTCTCCGACGGCTTTGCCACCTTGTCGCCGCAGCGCACGCTGCGCCTGGGGGCGACGATCTCGTTCTGAGCAAGGGCGGCGGGCAACATCGCGCCGCGGCCGGCGGCCCGGCGCAGTTTTACAAAACGATACAAAAAATCCATGCATTGCGCTGGACGGAGATGGCGTCGCATTACCGACAGAGACATGCCAATGCGCGGCCATTTGCGTCCAAATCATCTCAACGCGCGGCCATTTTGCCGTCTTGTCGCGCCATTGCGCGCACGATGCCGGCGTTCTTACGATCCGCCCCATTGGCCTGCCCCGGTTTCGCCGCGGCGCCATGACGATCCACCGGAGAACGCCATGCACACCTCGACCATTCCCGTGTCCGACATCGCCAGGCCGGCCGCCCCCGCGCCGCAGGCCTGGCGCGCCGACGACATCCTGGCCCTGTATGAACTGCCGTTCATGGACCTGCTGTACCGGGCCCAGCAGACGCACCGGCAGCATTTCGACGCCAATGCGATCCAGTTGTCCAGCCTGCTGTCCATCAAGACCGGCGGCTGCCCGGAAGACTGCGCCTACTGCCCGCAGTCGGCGCACTACGACACCGGCCTGGCGGCCGACAAGCTGATGCCGCTGGACGAGGTGCTGCAGGCGGCCCGCGCCGCGCAGGCGGGCGGCGCGCAGCGCTTCTGCATGGGCGCGGCCTGGCGCAGCCCCAAGCCTCACCACCTGGAGCAGGTGGCCGAGATGATCAGCGCGGTCAAGGCGCTGGGCATGGAAACCTGCGTCACGCTGGGCATGCTGCGCGAAGGCCAGGCCGAGCAACTGAAAGCGGCCGGCCTGGACTACTACAACCACAACCTGGATACCTCGCCCGAGTTCTATGGGCAGATCATCTCCACCCGCACTTACCAGGACCGCCTGGACACGCTGGAACGCGTGCGCGACGCCGGCCTGAGCGTGTGCTGCGGCGGGATCGTGGGCATGGGCGAGTCGCGCCGCGAGCGCGCCGGCCTGATCGCGCAACTGGCCAGCCTGGACCCTTATCCCGAGTCGGTGCCGATCAACAACCTGGTGCAGGTCGAGGGCACGCCGCTGGCCGGCACGGAGCCGCTGGACCCGTTCGAGTTCGTGCGCACCATCGCGGTCGCCCGCATCGCCATGCCGCGCGCGCGGGTGCGGCTGTCGGCCGGCCGCGAAGCCATGAGCGACAGCCTGCAGGCGCTGTGCTTCCTGGCCGGAGCCAATTCGCTGTTCTGCGGCGACGTGCTGCTGACCACGGCCAACCCGCAGGTGGCGGCCGACCAGCAACTGCTGGCGCGCCTGGGCATGCATGCCGAGGGCCTGCCGCCGCCATCGCCCGGGAGCGCCGCCGCATGTTCGTGACGCCGGGATTGCTGTACCTGCTGGCCAGCGTGGCTTTCAGCGTGACCGTGGCGGTGCTGCTGAAGCTGGCGCGACGCCACGACATCGATGTCCGGCAGGCCATCGCCGCCAACTACGCCGTCACGGCGGCGCTGACCTGGCTGACGCTGAACCCGTCGACCAAGCAGCTCGCGTCGGCGGGACAGGCCTGGGGCCTGCTGCTGGCGCTGGGCCTGCTGCTGCCCAGCGGCTTCATGGCGATGGCGCAGTCGGTGCGCCATGCCGGCATCGTGCGCAGCGACGCGGCGCAGCGCCTGTCGCTGTTCCTGCCGCTGCTGGCGGCTTTCGTCCTGTTCGGCGAGCCGCTCACGCTGCGCAAGGCCGGCGCCATGGCGCTGGCTTTCACCGCGCTGTTCTGCGTGCTGCGGCGGCGCGCGCCGGCGGCCGCCGCCTCGGCCGACGGCCGCGCCTGGCTGTGGCCGCTGGGCGTTTGGCTGGCGTACGGAATAGTGGATGTGCTGTTCAAGCAGGTCGCCAAGACCGGCGCGGCGTTCCCGGGCGCGCTGCTGATCGCCTTCGCGCTGTCGGGCGTCTTCATGACCGGCTACCTGCTGCTGCGACGCACCGAGTGGCAGGTGCGCCACCTGCTGGCCGGCGTGGCGCTGGGCGCGGCCAACTTCGGCAACATCGTGACCTACATCCGCGCCCACCAGGCGCTGCCCAACAATCCCGCGCTGGTGTTCTCGACCATGAACATGGGGGTGATCGCCGTGGGCACCGTGGTGGGGGCGCTGCTGTTCCGGGAGAGGCTCAGCGGCTTGAACCTGCTGGGACTGGTGTTGGCGGGGGCGGCCATCTTGATGATGATGCCGTGAAGGGGATGATGCGCGGGCGTTGATGGCTAGGGGGAGGTTCGGCGCTGGAGGTTGTTCTATTGGCGTCGGGGCGGATGGGCGGGGCCGGCGGGGCTTCCGTGGCCGTCCGGGCGCCCAGCGCGCCCGGCACCGCATCGCTCGCCTCGTCCGGCCCCTTCGGGCCTCCCTACGGCATTGTGGTGGTCTAATTTTGGTGGACATACCGATAGGTTCATTAACCTAGGAGTAATTAATGGCCAAGGTAAGACGCCAGATGTATGACGCTGCTTTTAAGCTTGAAGCGGTGAAGTTGGTGAAGGAGC
>Ga0180223_1000162_pt1 | contig 125599 bp, 126 predicted proteins | sample eDN5th30CKraftOP_FD_151337 | JGI IMG/M metagenome (GOLD analysis project Ga0180223, IMG submission 151337) | Enriched Organic Plus compost microbial communities from Emeryville, California, USA - eDNA 5th pass 30_C Kraft OP (version 2) (version 2) ...
CGCCGAGATCAACGAACGCACCGTAATCGGTGATGTTCTTGACCACGCCGTCGATGACCTGACCCTCTTCGAGGTTCTGCACCAGTTCCTGGCGCTGTTCGGCGCGGGTCTCTTCGAGAACGGTACGGCGCGACACGACGATGTTGCCGCGGCGGCGATCCATCTTGAGGATCTGGAACTGCTGCGCGTTGTTCATCAGCGGGGTGACGTCGCGAATCGGACGGATGTCCACCTGGCTGCGCGGCAGGAAGGCCACGGCGCCGTCGAGGTCGACGGTGAAGCCGCCCTTGACCTGGTTGAAGATGACGCCCGACACCTTCTCGTTGTTGTTGAAGCTCTTCTCGAGCTTGCCCCAGCTTTCCTCGCGGCGCGCTTTGTCGCGCGACAGCACGGCTTCACCCAGCGCGTTTTCGACGCGCTCGAGATAAACCTCGACCTCGTCGCCGACCTTCAGATCGGCCTGACGGCCCGGCGCGGCGAATTCGCGCAGCGCAACGCGGCCTTCGGTCTTGGCGCCGACGTCGATGACGGCCATGTCCTTTTCGATACCGACGATCTTGCCGGTAACGACGGTTCCTTCCTGGGGGCTGCCCTGGTTGAAGGACTCTTCGAGCATCGCGGCGAAATCTTCACGCGTGGGTGCAGCAGCTGTAGCCATGTAGTCTCCTGTTTGCCTGCGCCGGTGTTTGAAAATGGCGTTCCGCCCGGACGGGCCGAAGGTCTGGCACGACGTTCGGCGACTATCCGCGCGAAGACGGACAGCCGGCGCTCATGCCGTACGGTCGGAACGATGGATCGATGTTCGGGGCACGCTTAACGCCGAAACACGAGCGGGGCTTTTGTCCTCCAACAGCGAGGGGCGGTTTGGTGTCGCTCCTCGGCCCGCTCGGGTTGCTTCAACGTCTTAATTGAAGCGGCCCGGATGCGCGCGGATATAGCGAAGGCGGGCACAGCCGGCAAGTCATAAGCGCTTCAAAAGCTTGAGAAAACGACCCGGCGGGAGTGGCACTGGCCCGCCGCGCTGGGGCATAACGCCGTGATTCCAGCGACTTAGCGGCGCTGGCGGGCCTCGACGATGGCAATCGCCGCGGCGACCGCCTCCTCGACGCCCATGGCCGTGGTGTCGAGCAGCACGGCGTCGTCGGCCTGCCGCAGGGGCGAGGCGGCGCGCGAGGAGTCGCGCTCGTCGCGCTTGCGAATGTCGGCGAGCACGGTGGCGTCGTCGATATCCTTGCCCGAAGCGCGATATTCGTTGCCGCGGCGCGACGCCCGCACTTCGGGGCTGGCGGTGACGAAGATCTTCACGTCGGCATCGGGACAGATCACGGTGCCGATGTCGCGGCCGTCGAGCACGGCGCCGGGTTTTTCCGCGGCGAAGGCGCGCTGATAGTTGACCAGCGCCGCGCGCACTTCCGGAATGGCCGACACGTGCGAAGCGGCCTCGCCGGCTTCAGCGCCTTTCAGCGTCGCTTCATCGAAACGCGTGAGATCGAGCGATCGCGCGGCGGCGATGGCGGCCTCTCTGTCGTCCGGCGCCTTGCCGGCGTCGAGCACGGTCTTGCCGACGGCGCGATACAAAAGGCCAGTGTCGAGATGGCGCAGGCCGTAATGCACGGCCAGACGCTTGCCAATGGTGCCCTTGCCGGATGCAGCCGGCCCATCGATGGCGATGATCATCTTCACCTCCTTTGCCCACCGTCATTCCGGGACGCGCCGAAGGCGCGGACCCGGAATCCAGCGGCTACGATGGAGCAAATTTCTGGATTCCGGGTTCGCCGCTTCGCGGCGCCCCGGAATGACAGAAAACGCTACGACAGATCCGCCCCCAGGCCCTTCATCAGATCGACGAAGCCCGGGAAGCTGGTGGCAATGAATGCCGAATCGTCAATGCGGACGGGCTCTTTTGACGCCAGGCCCATCATCAGCGCCGACATGGCGATGCGATGATCCATATGTGTCTTCACCTCGCCACCGCCTGGGACGCCACCCGCGCCCATGCCGTGGACGATCAGGTCGTCGTCCTCGATGTCGACCTTGACGCCGTTGACCCGCAGCATGTCGGCGGTCGCCTCCAGGCGATCGCTTTCCTTGACGCGCAGTTCCTTTAGGCCGCGCATGCGCGTCGTGCCCTCGGCGTAAGCCGCGGCGACCGCGAGGACGAGATATTCGTCGATCATCGACGGCGCCCGCGCCGCCGGTACGTCGACACCCTTGAGCGTGGAGAAGGTCACGCGGAGGTCGGCGACCTCCTCGCCGCCGTCGTCGCGCTTGTTCTCTTCCGCGATCTTGGCGCCCATTTCGCGCAAGGTGGTAAACAATCCCGTCCGCAACGGGTTGAGCATCACGCCGTCGAGGGTGACCTCGGAGCCGGGCACGATCAGCGCGCCGACGAGCGGAAACGCAGCCGAGGACGGGTCGGCCGGCACCGCGATATCCGCGGGCTCGAGCTCGGGCTGCCCTTGCAGCACGATACGGCGGCCGTGGTCACCATGCGGTTTGCTAACGATCTTCGCGCCGAAATGCTTGAGCATCTTTTCGGTGTGATCGCGCGAGGCCTCCTGCTCGATGACGATGGTTTCCCCAGGCGCGGCGAGGCCGGCCAGCAGTATCGCCGACTTGATCTGCGCCGAGGCCACCGGGGTCTCGTATTCGATGGGCAGCGGGTCGATCGCCCCCTTCAGCGTCAACGGCAGGCGGCCGCCCTCGGCCTGGCCGAGGACCCGGGCGCCCATTTTGACGAGGGGATCGAGGATTCGCCGCATCGGACGCTTCCGCAGCGAGGCGTCGCCGTCGAAAATCGCGGTGATCGGACAGCCGGCCACCGCCCCCATGACCAGCCGGCAGCCGGTGCCGGAATTGCCGAAATCGAGCGGCGCGGCGGGCTCGGCAAAGCCGGCAACGCCAACACCATGAACACGCCAGTTACCACCACCAACATTCTCGACCTTGGCCCCCAGCGCTCGCATGGCGCCGGCGGTATTCAGGACATCCTCACCCTCCAGCAGCCCGGAAACCTTCGTTTCGCCGACCGTCATGGCGCCCAAAATCAGCGCCCGGTGCGAAATCGACTTGTCGCCGGGCACGCGGAGGTGGCCGGTCAAGGGGCCGCCGGCACGGGCAGTCAGGGGTGTCGTGGTCGCGGCATTCACGCTTGGAGCATCCTTGGATCAAGGTAATCGGACGGTAAAACGTCGCCGTCCTATCACGGCGGTCCGCGGGGCGTCATCCTCGCACGGTCCGCCCAATTCCGGCCCGTTTCCCGCTATTGACAGGGGCCTCGCAACTAGCCAAGTGAAGCGCCAATCCGACCCATGATTTTCAACGGCATTTCTTAGGACGCTCGAACGTGGCCAAAACCGAACTCGGCACCAAGCGCATCTGCCCGGATACCGGTCGTAAATTTTACGACATGGGCAAGTCGCCGGTGATTTCGCCCTATACGGGCAAGATCGTTCCCATCGTCGCGCCGCCGCAGTCGCGCGCCCGGCCGGAAACCGCACGCCCCGTGGCTACCGAGGAGGCCGAGGCGATCGTTCCGGAGACCGCAGACGCCGAATTCGTCTCGCTCGAGGACGCCGATAACGAGCAGAAGGGCAAGCCCAAGAAGAAGGGCGAAATCGCTGCCGACGATGACGAAATCGAGGCCGACGACGAGGGTCTTGACGATGATGCCTTCATCCAGGAAGAGGAAGAAGGCGATGACGACGTCACCGATATCATCGGCGACGGCATCGAGAAGGATGAGGAGCAGTAAGGCTGGCTCGCAAACAGCCTCGGCTGGACTAATCGGACCCTTTGCTTTTTGTTTCGTTTCCGACTAGTCATCTCCTCCCGTTATGGGGCCATAGCTCAGCTGGGAGAGCGCCTGCATGGCATGCAGGAGGTCGGCGGTTCGATCCCGCCTGGCTCCACCAAACGTCCCGGACGCCGTCATAGGTCGTCCGCCCCCGCCGGTTCCAATTCGGCCTCCGCCCATTTCACGAGACGGTGCGCCGCGCGACTGCGTGACGGCATCAAAGCGTTGGTCTAGCATTTCCGTTCAGTGGGCTGGGATTAGAGACGCAGAGGGGCGTCTCCCCGGCCATTGAGAGGGATCCATGCCACACATCCGTAGCCTGTCCGCGCTCGCCATCACGGCGGCGCTCTTTGCCACGCCTTTGTCCGCCAAGACGCTGGTCTACTGCTCGGAAGGAAGCCCGGAGAACTTTTATCCCGGCATCAACACCACCGGCACCTCGTTCGACGCCAACAGCCAGATCTACAGCCGCATCGTCGATTTCGAACGCGGGACCACCAAGGTCATCCCCGGCCTCGCCGAGAAGTGGGACATCTCCGCTAACGGCACTGTTTACACCTTCCACCTGCGCAAGGGCGTGAAATGGCATTCCAATGCCAACTTCAAGCCGACGCGCGACATGAACGCCGACGATATCCTGTTCATGTTCGAGCGGCAGTGGAAGCCGGAGCACCCGTATTTCAAGGTCACCAGCTCCAACCATTCTTACTTCAACGACATGGGCATGCCGAAGCTGCTCAAGTCCATCGAGAAGGTCGACGACTACACCGTCAAGGTCACGCTGAACGCGCCGGAAGCGCCGTTCCTATCCGACCTCGCCATGGAATATGCCGGCGTGCAGTCGAAGGAATACGCCGACGCGATGCTCAAAGCCGGTACGCCGGAGAAGGTCGATCAGGAGCCGATTGGTTCCGGCCCGTTCTATCTCGTGCAGTACCAGAAGGACGCCATCATCCGTTACAAGGCGTTCCCGCAGTTCTGGGGCGGCAAGGCCAAGATCGACGATCTGATCTTCTCGATCACGCCGGATGCATCGGTGCGCTGGGCCAAGCTGCAGAAGGGCGAATGCCATGTCATGCCCTATCCGAATCCGGCCGACCTCGACGCCATCCGCAAGGATGCGAACGTTACCATCCTCGAGCAGCCCGGCCTGAATATCGGCTATCTCGCCTACAACACCACCAAGAAGCCTTTCGACGACGTGCGCGTGCGCAAGGCCATGAACATGGCGATGAACAAGAAGGCGATCGTCGAGGCGGTGTTCCTGTCAAGCGGCGTGCCGGCGACCAACCCGATCCCGCCAACCATGTGGTCGTACAACAAGTCGATCAAGGACGATCCCTACGATCCGGAAGCCGCCAAGAAGCTGCTCGCCGAAGCCGGCTATCCCAACGGCTTCGAAACCGATCTCTGGGCCATGCCGGTGCAGCGTCCGTATAACCCGAATGCCAAGCGCATCGCCGAACTGATGCAGGCCGATCTCGCCAAGATCGGCGTCAAGGCCGAGATCAAGAGCTTCGAATGGGGCGAGTACCGCAAGCGCGCGCAGGCGGGCGAGCACCAGACGGCGCAGCTCGGCTGGACCGGCGATAACGGCGATCCGGACAACTTCCTGCACACGCTGCTCGGCTGTGCCGCATCGAAAGGCAGCGGCTCGAATATCGCCAAGTTCTGCTACCAGCCGTTCGACGATCTGGTGATGAAGGCCAAGTCGGTCAGCGATCAGCGCGAGCGCACCAAGCTCTACGAACAGGCGCAGGTGATCTTCAAGGAACAGGCGCCATGGTTCACCATCGCGCACTCGGTGCAGCTCAAGCCGGTGCGCAAGGAAGTGGTCGACTTCAAGCTGTCGCCCTTCGGGCGTCACACCTTCTACGGCGTCGACCTTAAGTAAGCGGTCAAAGACAGGGCGGCCCTATTGGTCGCCCTGTCGGCTCTTGTCATGCTCCGATTTTTGTTCACGCGCGTCAGCCTTGTGATCCCGACTTTCATCGGCATCACCTTGCTGGTCTTTGTCCTCGTCCGGCTCATCCCCGGCGACCCCATCGAAACAATGGCTGGCGAACGTGGCATTGATGCCGCGGAGCACGCCCGGCTGCGTCATGAATACGGCTTCGACCGGCCGGTCATCGTGCAATACGGCTATTACCTGCTGCGCCTCGCGCAGGGCGATCTCGGCCGCTCCATCGTCTCGCACAAGCCGGTGATCGAGGAGTTCCTTGCGCTGTTTCCGGCGACGGTCGAGTTGTCGCTGTGCGCCATCGCCTTCGCTCTTCTGATCGGGATACCCGCCGGCATACTCGCAGCGGTGAAGCGCAATTCAATCTTCGATCAGGGCATCATGGCCGTGTCGTTGACCGGCTACTCCATGCCGATCTTCTGGTGGGGCCTGCTGCTGATCCTGCTGTTCTCGGTGCAGCTCGGCTGGACGCCGGTATCCGGACGCATAGCAGTGCTGTATTTCGTCGAGGCCAAGACCGGCTTCCTGCTCATCGATACCCTGCTCGCCGGCGATTTCGCCGCCTTCCGCTCAGCGGTGTCGCACCTGATCCTGCCCGCCATCGTGCTCGGCACCGTGCCGCTCGCCGTGATCGCCCGCATGACGCGCTCGGCCATGCTCGAAGTGCTGGGCGAGGACTACATCCGCACCGCCCGCGCCAAGGGCCTGTCGAACTTCCGCGTCGTCACCGTGCACGCCTTCCGCAACGCGCTGATCCCGATCGTCACGGTGATCGGCCTGCAGGTCGGCGTACTGTTTACCGGCGCGATCCTCACCGAGACGATCTTCTCCTGGCCCGGCGTCGGCTCATGGCTGATCAACGGCATCGCGCGGCGCGACTACCCGGTGCTGCAGGGCGGCACGCTGCTCATCGGCTCGATCATCATGTCGATCAACCTTCTCGTTGACATGACCTACGGCCTGATCAACCCGCGCATCAGGGACCAGCGATGACCACAAAAGCCGCCCCCACGCCGAGCGCCACGCAGGCCCATGCCGGCCCGCCGCATCCATTCGTGGAGTTCGTCTCCTATTTCAGCGCCAACCGCGGCGCGGTCATCGGGCTCGGCGTCATCGGCGTGCTGGGGGTGCTCGGCGTGTTCGCGGAGTTCATCGCACCGTTCTCGCCGATCCAGACCAACACGCAGGTCTTCCTCAAGCCGCCGGTCTGGCAGGAAGGCGGCGTCGCCGGATACTGGCTCGGCACCGACGCCATCGGCCGCGACATGCTCTCGCGGCTGATCTACGGTGCGAGACTGTCGCTGCTGATCGGCTTTGCCGTTGTGGCGCTGTCGGTGACGGCGGGCACCATTCTCGGCCTGATCGCCGGCTTCTTTCGCGGCATCGTCGAGATCGTCATCATGCGCATGATGGACATCCTGCTGACGCTGCCGACGCTGCTGCTCGCCATCATCATCGTCGCCATTCTCGGCCCCGGCATCGTCAACGCGCTGATCGCGGTCGCGATCGTGCTCCTGCCGCATTACGTGCGCATCGTGCGCGCGACCGTGATCGCCGAGACGGCGAAGGACTATGTCACCGCCGCTCGTCTGACCGGCGCCGGCAATCTGCGGCTCATCGTCAAGGAAATCCTGCCGAACTGCGCCGCACCGCTCATCGTGCAGGCGACGCTCGGCATATCGACCGCCATTCTCGATGCCGCCGCGCTCGGCTTCATCGGGCTCGGCGCGCAGCCGCCGACGCCGGAATGGGGCACCATGCTCGCCGACGCCCGCGAATTCGTGCTGCGCGCCTGGTGGGTCGTCACCTTCCCCGGCATCATGATTCTGATCACCGTGCTCGCCTTCAACCTGCTCGGCGACGGCCTGCGCGATGCGCTCGACCCCAAACTGAAGCGGTGACGGGATGGCCGCAATCGAGATCGAAAATCTAGTGGTCGAGTTCCCGTCGTCGCAGGGCCTGTTGCGCGCGGTCGATGGTGTCTCGCTTACGGTCGAGCAGGGCGAGGTGCTCGGCATCGTCGGCGAGTCCGGCTCCGGCAAGAGCGTCGCCATGCTCGCCGCGATGGGGCTGGTGCCCTATCCCGGCATCGTCCGCGCAGACAAGTTGAAAGTCGAAGGCCAGGATATTCTCACCCTGAGCGACGCGCAGCGCCGCAAGATTGTCGGCAACGACATGGCGATGATCTTCCAGGAACCGGCGACCAGCCTGAACCCCTGCTACACCGTCGGCTTCCAGATCATGGAGACCTTGCGGCTGCACGAGAAGATGGACCGCAAGGCGGCGCGCAAGCGCTCGATCGAATTGCTCGAACAGGTCGGCATTCCCGCGCCGGAGAAGCGGCTCGACGCCTATCCACACCAGCTGTCAGGCGGCATGAACCAACGTGTCATGATCGCCATGGCGATTGCCTGCAATCCGAAGCTTCTGATTGCCGACGAGCCGACCACGGCGCTCGACGTCACCATCCAGGCACAGATTCTCGACCTTCTGATGAGCCTGCAGCGCGAGCGCGGCATGGCGCTTATCCTCATCACCCACAATATGGGCGTGGTGTCGGAAACGGCGCAGCGCGTCGCCGTGATGTATTCCGGTCAGGTGATGGAGCAGAATGCGACCGAGCGTCTGTTCGCCGACCCGCAGCATCCCTATACGGCGGCGCTGATGGCCGCGCGGCCGGAGAACCGCATCGGCGAGCGCCTCGCCACCATCCCCGGCACCGTGCCGAGCCTTTATGAGCGGCCGTCGGGCTGCCTGTTCGCGCCACGCTGCCAATATGCGACGCCGCGCTGCTTCGCCGACCGGCCGGAGTTGCGCCAATGGAAAGGCGGCGGCGTGCGCTGCCACTATCCGCTCGGCGATGCCGAGCGTGATGCACGGATTGCCGCGGATCGCGCCAAGGCCCCAGCGGGAGCCGCCGCATGAGCGCGCTCGTCGTCGCCCGCGATCTGGTGCAGGTCTACAAGACCAGGACCGGATATTTCGAGCCGCCGCAGGAACTGCGCGCCGTCGGCGGCGTGTCGTTCGAGATCGAGGCGGGCAAGACGCTGGCGGTGGTCGGCGAATCCGGCTGCGGAAAATCGACGCTGGCGCGCATTGTGACGATGATCGAACCGCCGACCGCCGGCACACTGGACATCGACGGCCATGACGCGCTCAAGCCGTCCGCCGAAACGCGCCACCAATTGCGCCGGGCCGTCCAGCTCGTGTTCCAGAACCCCTACGGTTCGCTCAATCCACGCCGCAAGATCGGTGCCATTCTCGAAGAGCCGCTGATCATCAACACCAAGCTGAGCGCAAAGGAGCGGACCGACAAGGTGATCGACATGCTACGGCGTGTCGGCCTCGGCCCCGATCACGCGCGCCGCTATCCGCACATGTTCTCCGGCGGCCAGCGCCAACGCATCGCCATCGCCCGCGCGCTGATGCTCAATCCGAAGATCGTGGTCGCCGATGAGCCGGTATCGGCGCTCGATGTGTCGGTGCAGGCACAGGTGCTCAACCTGATGATCGACCTGCAGCGACAATTCGGTCTCGCCTACATGTTCATTTCGCACGACCTCGCGGTGGTGCGCTTCATTGCCCATGACGTGCTGGTCATGTATCTCGGCATCGCCGTCGAGCACGGTCCGAAGGACGCGATCTTCGACAGGCCGCTACACCCCTATACGCGGGCGCTGATCGCGGCAACGCCGTCACTCGGCGGCAAAAGGCCGGAGCGTCACGTCGTCAAGGGCGAGGTGCCCTCGCCGCTCGACACGCCGAAGGGCTGCGTGTTCGCCGCGCGTTGCCCCTTCGTCACCGATCTGTGCCGCGCCGAGCGTCCGCCGCTGCGACCGGTGGCGCAACGCCTCGTGGCCTGTCACTATGCCGAGCAGTTTCTGAACGGCTGACGGACGGACATGCTCGGTAAAGATTTGCACGGCAAGATCGCGCTCGAAGAACATTTCGCCATTGAAGAGACGCTCGGAGAGCCGCACGCCTTTGCGCCGGTCTGGCCCGAATTGTCGCGCCGGCTGCTCAACATCGACTCCTGCCTCGCCGACATGGACGCGAGCGGCATCGAGATGATGGTGATGTCGCTGAACGCACCGGCGGTGCAAGGCATCCCTGATGCCGTGACAGCGGTCGCCGTCGCGCGCAAGGCCAATGACCGGCTCGCCGAGGCGATCGCCCGACATCCGATGCGTTTTGCCGGCTTCGCCGCGCTGCCGATGCAGGATCCGGACGCTGCAGCCGCGGAGCTAACGCGTTGCGTCAGAGAGCTCGGCTTCGTCGGCGCGCTGGTCAACGGCTTCTCGCAGGGCCCCGACGCCGATGCGGCGATCTATTACGACCAGCCGCAATACCGGCCGTTCTGGGCGGCGGTCGAAGCGCTCGACGTGCCGTTCTATCTGCACCCCCGCAACCCGCTGCCCGCGCATGCGCCGCAGTATCAGGGCCATGCGTGGATGCTGGGGCCGAACTGGGCTTTCGGCGCCGAGACCGCGATCCATGCTTTGCGCCTGATCGGCTCAGGTCTGTTCGATGCGCATCCGAAGTTGAGGATCATCCTCGGCCATCTCGGCGAGGGCATTCCGGCGCTGCTGTGGCGCATCGACAACCGCAACGGCTGGATGAAGCTGCCGCACCGCTACGTCGCGCAGCACGGCGTCGGCGATTATTTCCGCCAGCACTTCTACATCACCACGGCCGGCAATTTTCATACGCCGGCGCTGCAGAACGTCATGGCCGAGGTCGGGCTCGACCATGTGCTGTTCTCGGTGGATTGGCCGTTCGAGGACATCGGCCAGGGCAGCGGCTGGCTCGACGCCGCGCCGCTGTCCGACGCGCAGCGCGTACAGATCGCTCGGGAGAACGCGATCAGGCTTTTGAAGCTGAAGATTTAGCTACTTCTTCTTGCTGTTGTCTTTGGCCATCGCGGTCCTGCCCCAGACCGGCATGTCGGCGCCGTTGCCCCAGGCGTAAGGCCGGTAGAAGGAGTGCAGCCCGAAGCGCACCAGCTTCTTCATCTCGCGATTCCAGATCGGGTTCACGTAAGCGGCGTGGTAGTGCGTCGACTTGGCGACTTCCTGCACATAGATCTGACCGTCGAGCGTCTGCTTGGCGATGCGGTTGGCGCGGGCCCAGTGGCCGCGCTCGGTGATCGTCTTGCGCTTGCCGTCGCAGGCGAACGTGAACTGGCACGACAAGTGACGGTGGGCGTTCTGGTACACCACCGAGCAGACGTCGTTCGGATAGAACGGCGAGAACACGCGGTTCATCACGACTTGCGCGACAGCCATCTGGCCGCGCACCGGTTCGCTGCGCGCTTCCCAATAGATCGCATTGGCGAGGCAACGCTGCGCCTTGGCATATTCCTTGTCGTCGAGTTTAAGCCGCTGTGCCGGAGACGGCGGCGGCACGCCCGGCGCCGGCGTCGGCAGCGGCACCATGTTGAGCGGTGGCAGCGAGATCGGCATCGAGTCCTGCGACACCGACGGCATCGGCATCGCGCCGGCATTGAGGCTGGCGAGCCGGACCGGCGGCGCGTCGTCATTGTCGTAGGCCGGCAGCATGGCCTGCGCCTGCGACGCCGGAGCGTTGGCGTAATCCGGCTTCGCCGCGACGGCGGGCGTCGGCGTGGCCGGGCTCGCCGGCGTCAGCGAAGCCAAAGTGACCATGCCGGGGCGGAACTCGCCTGCGGGCTGCAGCATCGCGAGTTCGACGGCGTCGGTGTGCTTCACATCCGCCAGCGCAGCGACCGCAGCGTTGTTGACGCTTGGAGCAACGGGGCGCGGCGCCACGCGCGGCGTGTTCACTCTGGTGGTTTCGGTCTTCGCCGGCTCCGGCTTGTTGAGCGCGAGCCGTTGTCGCTCGGCGGCGACCGGAGCAAGTCTGACGGGATCGTTAAGCGTCGCCGCGGGACGCAATTGCGCCACCGGTTTCGGCGCAACGACATCACGCGGAATGGCGACGACCGCCGACGAGCGATCGTCGTAGATCGAGATCTGGCGGATGCCGGCAAGGATGCGGCCCGGCACTTCGTCGTAATGCAGCCGGCTGTCGCGGATCAGCGCCGAAACATTCGTCAGCGCATTGGCATTGACGAGGTCGAGCGCGGCGATGCCGATGGCGGCGATGGCCAGAACGATACTGGCGTTCTTGCCCCGGCTGAACAGCCGTTCCTCGAAGGTGGGGCCCAAGGCATCGTCATCAATGCTGCGCGCTAACACGGGTACGCTCCGCTCACATGACCGAACAAACAAGTGCGGCCGGACGAAGCGATCTTATCGGGACAAGAAGGAACTTGGACGCCTCTTAATAAAATTTTAGCCAAACACGGCAAACAGGCGTGATTAATTTAACCACGCTGGACGCGGGTGATTTAACGAAATTTCGTTAAATCGAGTGCCTCGCGGTCATCACGCCGTCATCGAGACGCGTCAGGCGGCGCTTGATAAATAACATCCGCCGCACGCGATTATGAAACAATCTAGTCCAGCTGATAACGTGCCACCGCCTTGTCGTCCCACACCATGCCATTGCCGGGCCGTTGCGGAATGACGGCGTGACCGTTCTCGATGCGCAGCGGCTCCTTGAGCAACAATGCGGCCCAGTCGGCATATTCGAGGTAGTGACGGGTCGGCGTCACCGCCAGCAGATGCGCGCTGACCTCCGGAAAGAGGTGCGACGACATCTGTATGTGTTTCTCGGCCGCGATCGCCGCGGCCTCGAGCCATCCGGACACGCCGCCGATGCGCTCGAGGTCCGGCATCACATAATCGGCGGCACCCTGCTCGATGGCGAAGCGCATATTGGCCGGCAGCGAGAAGTTCTCGCCGATCTGGATCGGGACGTTGAGCTCGCGCGCGAGCTTCGCCTCGCCGGCATAGTCGTCGTGGCGGATCGGCTCTTCCAGCCAGTAGAGACCTTCGGCATCCAGCGCCCGGCCGCGCGCCAGCGCCTCGTCGAGCGACAGCGCCTGGTTGTAGTCCACCATCAGCCTCACATCGTCGCCGATGCGCTGCTTGACCGCGCGCACGGCCGCGATGTCGCCTTCGAGCGTCGGATAGCCGAGCCGCAGCTTGACGGCGCCGAAGCCGCCCATCGTCACCAGCGTTTCCGCTTCCGCGGCCAACGCGCCGAGATCCTCTTTGAGACCGAGGCCGCAGCTGTTGTAGGCCGGCAGCGGCTTCATCTCGCCGCCGAGCAATGCGGCCAGCGGCTTGCCGGCGGCGATGGCCACTGCATCCCACAGCGCCACGTCGAAGCCGGCGATCGCCATGCGCACGACGCCCTGCACCCCCATCAGGGTAAAGCGCTTGTTGAGCCGCGCGAACAGCGCCCGCGGGTCGGCCTTTTTGCCGCGGGTCAGCGCCTCGACCTCGCCCAGGATGGCCGCGATCGCCGGCAGCGCGGCCCGCACATAGGCGAACAGGTAGGAGCGTCCGGTGACGCCCTCCTCGGTCTCGACGTCGATCAGCAGCAGCGGCACCTCGCGCAGGGCCTGCTGGCTGGTGCCCATCACGAAATTGAGGGGGACCATTACCGGCACGGCCTTGATGGCGCGAACGGTCAAAAGCGGCAGATCGGCCTCAATCGGCATCGAAATCCCCCCAAACCGGCGCCTTAAACAGCCCGGCGGCGCCAAATTTCCCTTGTTCTTGAACCTTTAACCGGGTCTGCCCATATTAGCTGCAGTCAGGGGGGCGGTCGCCTCCCCGACAAAAATGCCGAACCCGGGCGGATCCGGGTCCGTACCAGGGGCGCCTGCAAAGGGCCTCGCCGCAAAGTCGCTTCACAGCGAGGACTTTGGATACCATGTCTCGAGTGCCGTCACTCTCCAGCCCGTTCCTGCTTGGCTTCGATGAAATCGAGCGCGTGCTCGACCGCGTCGCCAAGGGAGCCGATGGCTACCCGCCCTACAACATCGAGCGTCTGCCGCGCGAGGACAACAATCCCGAGCGCCTGCGCATCACGCTGGCCGTTGCAGGCTTCACCCGCGACCAGCTCGACGTCTCCGTCGAGGAAAGCCAACTGGTCATTCGCGGGCGGCAGCAGGACGACAAGACCCGTCAGTATCTCCACCGAGGCATTGCCGCGCGCCAGTTCCAGCGCACCTTCGTGCTGGCCGACGGCATGGAGGTGATGGGCGCCGACCTGAAGCACGGGTTGCTGTCGGTCGATCTCGTCCGGCCGCAGCCGGAGCGGGTCGTACGGTCGATCGCGATCAACGATCTGGAATGATGACGGAACTTTGAAGCAACGAAACAGGACTCGACCGCGTTAAGCGTTCAATGGGAAAGGATCGAGGGCCATGACTCAACAGAAGCTGGCTGACACCAACACGACCAACGAGGCGGCAATCACGCAGGATGCGCTGGCGCATCTCGGCGATGGGCGGCTGGCTTATGTGAAGCCCATCCGTTCGGAAGATGTCGCCAACATGTTTCCGCAGGCGCCGCAGATTGCGCCCGGCCTGACGCTGTTCGCGCTGCATGCCGCGGACGGCACGCCGATCATGCTGACCGACACGCGCGAGAGCGCGCTCGCCAGCGCGTGGAGCAACGAACTCGAAGCCGTCAGCGTGCATTGACGGCAAGCCTCACGAATTGTCGTCCCCGCGAAAGCGGGGACCATATTCGCTGAATCAATCAGGCGCGGCTATTTAGCCGCGCCTTGTGTTTTTAATCGACATGTCACGGCGTATGGGTCCCCGCTTTCGCGGGGACGACGCTATTCTCTAAGCCGCGCTGCTCTGCGGCATCGCCAGCACGGCGTACAGCGCGTCGGTGTCGGTCGACTCGCGCAGCTTTCGCGCGGTCTCCGGATCGCGCAGCAGACGCGCCACGCGCGCCAGCGCCTTGAGGTGATCGGCGCCCGCGGCTTCGGGCGCCAGCAGCAGGAAGATCAGATCGACCGGCTGCGAGTCGAGCGCCTCGAAATCGATCGGCCGCTCCAGCCGCGCAAACAATCCGAACAGACGCCCGAGTTTGGGCAGCTTGCCATGCGGAATGGCGATGCCGTTGCCGACCGCGGTCGAGCCGAGCTTCTCACGCTGCAGCAGGATCTCGAAGATCGCGCGCTCGCTCTGCCCGGTCAGTTCGGCCGCACGCGCGGCAAGTTCCTGCAGCGCCTGCTTCTTGCCGTTGACCTTGAGCGCCGGAATGATCGCGGCCGGCGCCACTATATCGGTAAGCGTCATGGTCATGTCCGGATGACGGAAATGGCGGCGGGCGTTTGTTCGGGTTGTTTGAGGGGTGAAGGCGGCGGACCATAGGAGCCGCATCGGGCGCCGTCAATGGCCCACAAGCGATTGAAATCGCTGTCAATTACGAGATTGTATGACACTTCAGCCGCCGCGGCGGGCCTGATTGTCCTTTCGCCGGCGCTTGTAGCGGCGGAGTCTTTTCTCGATATTGGTCGCCGCCTCATCGGCGCTTCCATACGCATCGACGGCCTCTCCACGCGCTTCGAGCAAGGCACCTGAGTCCAGATGCAAGACGCATTCCGTTTTGAAGCCGAAGCCGTCACGGCCGACGGTGGCGTGGCCTGAATAACCGCCGCGGAAATATTTCGCGGTCGCTTCCTCGACCCTGTCGGTGATACGCTGTTGTAGCGACGTGCCGATGCTGATGTTCTTCCCCGAGACGCGTAAAGGCATAGACGTGGCCTCCTTGTCTTTGGTCTTCTTGGGACTTCTCGAAGCTTCGCTATCTCCGTCGACCGGCGCCGGGCGGTGCCGGTCGTGATCCCAGCAGCCTCAATCATATCATGTGGGAATCGTTCCGCAGGTCAATGCCCGCGCGAGCAACTTTTGGCGTGTACGCAATGTTAATGTCTTTACCCGCTCGCTGATCGCGCGGGGGCGCCGATCACGCATTCGCAGTGAGTTTCTCGCGCCGGCGCTGCACTGACGACGGAATGCGCATGGCTTCGCGGTATTTGGCGACGGTGCGGCGCGCAATATCGATGCCGGCGCCACGCAGCTTCTCGACAATGGTGTCGTCGGACAAAACGTCACTGGGACATTCTGCATCAATCAATGTGCGGATACGATGACGCACCGCTTCCGCCGAATGCGCCTCGCCGCCGTCGGCGGATGCGATCGACGATGTGAAGAAATACTTCAATTCGAAAATGCCGCGGCTGGTCGCCATGTATTTGTTGGCGGTGACGCGCGACACCGTCGACTCATGCATGCCGATGGCATCGGCCACGGTTTTCAGATTGAGCGGCCTTAGATGCTGCACGCCCTTGGCGAAGAAGCCATCCTGCTGGCGCACGATCTCGCTCGAGACCTTGAGGATGGTCTTGGCGCGCTGGTCGAGCGCGCGCACCAGCCAGGTCGCGGTCTGCAGGCAGTCGGCGAGATAGGCCTTGTCCTTGTCGCTGCGCGCCGTCTTGGAAACCTGGGTGTGATATTTCTGGGCAATGAGAACCTTCGGCAGCGTGTCCGAATTGAGTTCCACCAGCCAGGTTCCATCGGGAGCCGCGCGCACGAAGACATCGGGCACGATCGGCTGCACCAATGTCGAGCCGAAGGCGAGACCGGGTTTGGGATTGAGACTGCGTATCTCACCGATCATGTCGGCGAGGTCTTCGTCATCGACGCCGCAGAGGCGGCGCAGCGCCGCTAGATCGCGCTTGGCCAGCAGCGGCAGATTCTCGACCAGCTTCTGCATCGCCGGATCGAAGCGGTCGCGCTCTTTCAGTTGCAGCGATAGACATTCGGTGAGGTTGCGCGCGCAGATACCGGGCGGGTCGAGCGTTTGCAGAACCGACAGCACCGCCTCGACATCGACGACCGAGCAGCCGAGCTTGTCGGCGACGGACTCGAGGTCGCCGGTGAGGTAGCCCGTCTCGTCGACCATATCGATGAGATACTGGCCGATCAGGCGCTGCCTATGATCGCCGATCGCCAGCGCCATTTGTTCGGCGAGATGGTCGCCCAGCGTCACTTCGGCGGAGACGAAGGCTTCCAGATTGTAGTCGCTGTCGTCGGCGCCGCCACCCGAGCCCGACCATTCGGAATAGGCCGGGGGCAGCGCTTCGGCCGGTGCGGATTTTGCCCCGCCGTCGTCCGGAAACACGTTCTCGAGTTCGGTGCCGAGGCCCTGTTCGATCGACGACCGGCTGGTCTCGAGATCGGCGCCGATCCAGTCCTGCGCGCCGTCCTGACCCGAATCCTGGTTCCCGTCGTAGCTACCCTCGCCCGGGCTGTCGCTGAAATCGCCGGCGCCGTCGCCAGCGCTGCTGGCATGCTCCGCGGCCTCCACGGGACCGTCCTCGGCACTGCCTCGTTCGAGCAGCGGGTTCTTTTCGAGCTCGTTTTCGACATAGGCCTGGAGATCAAGACTCGAGAGCTGCAGCAGCTTGATGGCCTGCATCAGCTGCGGCGTCATTACCAGCGCTTGCGTCTGGCGGAACTCGAGTCGTTGCGACAACGCCATTTAGCGGTTTCCCGGCGGAAACTGGTCCGATTCTTGCTTCTGAATCGTTATCGGACGCTATACCAGTTTTCTTCAGCAGGGAAGCCGGGATTCCGCGGTGCGGTATTGCCTATTTTCTGGGCGATGCCCCGGGACCGCTTCAGGTCGGCAGCTACATCCTGAACTCTTCGCCCAGATACAGGCGCCGGACGTCCGGGTTATTCACGATATCCTCCGGGCGACCCTCCATCAGCACCTCGCCCGAATAGATGATGTAGGCGCGGTCGGTCAGGCCGAGTGTCTCGCGAACATTGTGATCGGTAATCAGAACGCCGATTCCGCGGTTGGTGAGGTGGCGCACCAGTTGCTGGATGTCGCCGACGGCAATCGGATCAATGCCGGCGAAGGGCTCGTCGAGCAGCATGTAGCTCGGCCGGGTCGCAAGCGCCCGGGCGATCTCGACGCGACGGCGCTCGCCGCCCGACAGCGCGATGGTCGGCGTCTTGCGCAGCCGGGTGATGTTGAACTCTTCGAGCAGAGCTTTGAGGTCGGCGTCGCGGCGGCGACGGTCCGGCTCAACGACCTCGAGGACCGCGCGGATGTTTTCTTCTACATTGAGGCCGCGGAAGATCGACGCTTCCTGCGGCAGGTAGCCGACGCCAAGGCGGGCGCGCTGATACATCGGCAGCGGCGTCACGTCGTAGCCGTCGAGCTCGATGCGGCCGCGATCGGCCTTGATCAGGCCGGTGATCATATAAAACACGGTGGTCTTGCCGGCGCCGTTAGGCCCGAGCAGACCGACGGCTTCACCGCGGCGGACATAGAGCGTAACGCCCTTGACCACCATGCGGCTGCCAAAGCTCTTCTCGACGCTGTGGGCAGCGAGATAATGCCGTGCCGCCTGGCGCGCGCCGCTGCGCTGCGCCTGCTGCTGGGCTTGCTGTTGCTGCGGCTGCTGACGCGCTGGCTGTGGCGCCGGCGGACCAGGATGTTGCGGCTGCCGCGTCATAGGAGCATTCGCCGGCGCCGGCGAAGCGGCGCGGCGCGCAGGCTGCCGGCGGCGAAACAGCGAGATGATGTTCACCCGGTGACCCCGCGGTGCGTGAGAAGACCGGCGCGATCAGGGCCGGCCGGTAACGACGACGTCTGTTGGCGAAAACCTAGCTGATTCCCGTCCGCGAAAGGCCCGGGTCGGTCAGTCGGATTCATGGCTCGCGGCCTAACGGTTGCGGGAAGCCCGGTCAATTGGGCGGCCGCAGCTGCAGCGGCGCCTGAGGCGCCCTGGGCGCTTCACGGGGCGCCGCTGGCGCCGGTGCCGCTTCGCCATTGCCTCCCGGCAGGAACAGGCCCTGCACGCGTCCGCGGCTGTTCTTGCCGGATTCGACGCGCGACACGCCGCTGGTCAGATCGACCACCAGCTTGTCGCCACGCAAAACGTTCTTGCCCTGGGTCATTACGACATTGCCGGTAAGCGTCACTGTATTGGTCTTCATGTCGAAGATGCCGGTCTCGCCGGTCGCGGTCTGGTCCTTTTGCGTGACAATGACGTCGCCGCGCGCTTCTAGCCGCTTGATCTTCTGGTTGCCGCCCGGACCCGGGGACGCGGCCTGCATCGGCTTGCCGCCGGACTGCGCGCCGGATGAGGCGCCGCCCTCCTGCTCGTAGAACACGACCAGCGCATGGCTGCGCATCGCGGTGTCGCCCTGCTTCACACGCACGTCGCCCGAGAAGGTCGCGACCTTATCCTTGTCACGCACTTCGAGCGTGTTCGATTCGATGTGCACCGGCTCATCGCGATTCTGCGAGAAGCCCTGCAGCGCGTTGGGCGGACCCTTGTTCTGCTGCGCCTGCCCTTGCGCCTGTCCTTGGGTCTGAGCCGGGGCCTGCGCTGTCGCAGCGGCGAGCACCAGCGTGGACATGGCGAGACTGACAATACCGAAGTTCCGAAGCGACATCATCGTGCGGGAATCTTCTCTTTCGGCAGCGGCTGGCCATTGAGCATCACCGTCATGGCGACGCCGTTCTCGAAGCGGATGACGTCGCCTGAATTGGTGATCTCCAGCCGCTTGGCATTGAGAATGCCCTGCAACATCTCGAGTTCGACCGGCTTTTCCGACACCACATTGCCCGTGCGCACATCGACCAAGGCTTCGGTCAGGCGACCCTTGTATCCGGTGTCCGACGACAGAAAGATCTGCTGCTCGAGCTTGAGCGTTTCCTTCTTGGTGTCGTAGAGGCCGGTGGCGGCCGTCATCTTCATCGTGCTCTTGTCTTCCATCTGCACCTTGGCGTCGATCTTGCGCAGTTCGACGAAGTCCGGCTTGGTGAGATCCTGCGCCGCCGTTTCGGCGACGAATTCATAGGCGCGCTGATCCTTGGTGAAGCCCGATAGCCGCGGCTTTTCCATCGTGATCTTGGTGCCGGACACGACCAGATTGTCGAGATTGACCGGCAGCGCCTTAAGCATCCGCGCCGGATTGAAATAGGAAACAAGAAACGCACCGGCCAGGACGACAACGATCGTCACGGGGATGGCGATGCGCAAGAAACGCACCATGCGGCTGTGGCTGCGCGCATTGCGAAACGCGCGATCGTTTTGCGACTGGCTCCTCACCCAGTGCGCGCGCGCCGTCTCAACATCGACTTTCGCTGCGATGACCCGGTTCATGCTGTGAAGCCGTTCGCGCTCCTGGTTTGATCCAATAGAGGAATTCTGCCCCCGATCGCACCGCAAACTGCCGGGAGATTATGGCTCCTGCGCGGCGGAAAAAAGCAATTCGGACGCGCGAACGCCGCAAAAACCGGAGTTTTCAGCCCGGCTTGACCGAATGCGAGAATATATCTTCGTCTTCCCATCCAGCGAGATCGAGCTTCACACGTTCGGGCAGGAAGCCGAAGCAGGCCTGCGCCATCGCCATGCGCCCTTCACGCGCCAGCATGACATCGAGCTTGTCGCGCAGCGCATGCAGATGCAGCACGTCACTTGCCGCATAGGTCACCTGAGCGTCGGTGAGTTCTGACGCACCCCAATCGGAAGACTGCTGCTGTTTGGACAGATCGACACCGAGCAGTTCGCGCGTCAGATCCTTCAGGCCGTGCTTGTCGGTGTAGGTCCGCACCAGCCGCGACGCGATCTTGGTGCAATAGACCGGCTGCGCCATGACACCGAAGGCGTTGAACATCACGCCGATGTCGAAGCGGCCGTAATGGAAAATCTTGAGGATCGCCGGATCGGTGAGCAGCTTCTCGATGTTCGGCGCGTTCTTCTGCCCGGCCGCGATCTGCACCACGTCGGCGGAACCGTCGCCGGGCGACAGCTGCACGACGCAGAGCCTGTCACGGTTGATGTCGAGCCCGAGCGTTTCGGTATCGATGGCCACGGCGCCCTTGTAGGCGTCGAGATTGGGCAGGTCGCCGCGATGCAGTCGGACGGTCATTCGCAATTCCGGTTGTTCAGGCGCGTGGCGCGGGAAAAGGCCAGCCGCCGAATCGCTATCTTACGCCGGACAAACGACGAAAGAGCCGCATTTTCAAGCGCCAAATCCGGGGCCTTTGCCGCCCAATCAGCGCCTCGTTCAGCGCCTTTCCGGCGCCACAGCGTCAAAAATGCTTTTGAATGGTGCCCAGGAAAGGACTCGAACCTTCACGACCTTTCGGTCACTGGCACCTGAAGCCAGCGCGTCTACCAATTCCGCCACCTGGGCAGGGGCCGGGGTCTAGTAAGGACCATGATCCGGCTTGTCAATTGACGGCTTCGGTGGCGCCTGCCGCCTTCGCGTGGCTCCGTTGCCAAGGCGCGCTCAAGGCAGGCTTGAAGCCGTCTCCAGCCGGCCTATAAAGGCTTAAAGCACCCGATTTTCCTCTTATCGCGACGCGAGCGCTGACATGACCGCCAAGAGCAACGACGACACCCTGGTCACCGTTTACGGCGGCTCCGGCTTCCTCGGCCGCCATCTGGTCCGGGCGTTGGCCAAACGCGGTTATCGTATCCGCGTCGCTGTGCGCCGGCCGGAACTAGGCTTCCACCTCCAGCCGCTCGGCAAGGTCGGCCAGATCCATGCCGTCCAGGCCAATATTCGCGACGCCCGCTCGGTCGAGGCGGCGGCCCGGGGCGCCTCGGTGCTGATCAATCTGGTCGGTATCCTCCAGGAAGGCGGCCGCCAGCGCTTTGACGCGGTTCACGCGCAGGGCGCCGAGCGGGTGGCGCTTGCCGCCAAGGCGCTGGGCGCCCGCATGATCCACGTCTCCGCGGTCGGCGCCGACGAGAATTCGGAGGTCGGCTATGCCCGCTCCAAGGGCGCGGCCGAGCGTCTCGTCCTCGCAGCGCAGCCGGGCGCCGTCATCATGAGGCCGTCGATCCTATTCGGGCCGGAAGACGATTTCTTCAACCGCTTCGCCGCGCTGGCGCGCATGTCGCCCGTACTGCCGCTGATCGGCGGCGGCCACACGAAATTCCAGCCGGTCTTCGTCGGCGACGTCGCCGCCGCCATCGCCGATGCCGTCGATGGCCGCCTTAGCGCCGGCGCGACCTACGAACTCGGCGGCCCGAACGTCTACACCTTCAAGGAGCTGATGCAGTACATCCTGACCACCATCGGCCGCCGGCGTCTGCTGGTGCCGCTGCCGTTCTTCGCCGCCAAGATCAAGGCGCTGTTCCTGCAATTCGCGCCGTCGCCGCTAACCCTGACGCCCGGTCAGGTCGACATGCTGCGCACCGACAACGTCGTGTCCGACGCCGCGATCGCAGAGAAGCGCACGCTGCCCGGCATCGGCATCATGCCGGAACCGATCGAGGCGATCGTGCCGTCCTACCTTTGGCGCTTCCGCAAGACCGGCCAGTTCAAGAGCCACACGACAGCCTGACCATCTGACGCAATCCCGTTCAACAAGCCGGACGCAGAGCCGGCGGGGATCGCGAAGCTATAACGTACGGGGAGTGAAATGCCGGTCATCACGAATGTCGAAGACTTGCGCCAGCTTGCCAGGCGCAAGGTGCCCAAGGCGATCTTCGAATACATCGACCACGGTTCCTACGACCAGCTTTCGCTCGCCAACAACCGCAACGACCTCAACGCCATCCGATTTCGCCAGCGCGTGATGATCGACGCGGAGACGCGCGACCTGACCACCACCATGCTCGGCGAGAACGTCGCGATGCCGATCGCGATCGCGCCGACAGGGCTCACCGGATTGATGCACGGCAATGGCGAAATGCTCGCCGCGCGCGCCGCCGAAGCCGCCGGCATCCGCTTCACGCTGTCCACGATGTCGATCTGCTCGATCGAGGATGTGCGCTCGGCGATCAAGGGGCCGTTCTGGTTCCAGCTCTATGTGTTCAAGGATTCCGGATTCAACGAACAGGTGATCGATCGCGCCAAGGCGGCCGGCTGCAGCGCATTGTTCGTCACCGTCGATTTGCCAATGCGCGGCCAGCGCCACTGCGACCTCAAGAACGGCCTCACCGTGCCGCCACGCCTCACCGCGCGCAACGTCCTCGACATCATGACCAAGCCGGGCTGGCTCGCCGGCGTGCTGATGGGCAAGCGCAAGTCGTTCGGCAACGTCGATTATTACCTGGGTCAGAAGGGCAACATCTGGGCCGCCGGGCGCTGGGGCGGCGACAATTTTGATCGTTCGCTGTCGTGGAAGGATCTGGGCTGGATCCGCAAACGCTGGCCCGGCAAGCTGGTCATCAAGGGCGTGCTCGATCCCGAAGATGCGAAGATAGCGGCCAATGAAGGCGCGGATGCCGTTGTTGTATCGAACCATGGCGGCCGCCAGCTCGACGGCACGCCCGGCACGGTCACGGTACTGCCGCGCATCGCCGAGGCGGTCGGCGACCGGCTCGAGGTTCTGATGGATGGCGGCATCCGCAGCGGACAAGATGTGCTCAAGGCGCTGGCCCTCGGCGCCAAAGGCTGTCTGATCGGCCGCGCCTATCTCTATGGCCTGGCCGCGATGGGCGAAGCCGGCGTCACCAAAGCGCTCGACCTCATGCGCGAGGAACTGCGCGTTGCCATGTCGCTGACCGGGGTGAAGGATATCGGCGAGATCAGCCGCGATATTCTTTACGACGATTACAGCGACAAGCGTCGCAACGTCTAGTTAGACCAGATACATCGCGAAGATGCCGGCGGTGCCGAGCAGGATGCGCCACCACGCGAACAGCGCGAAGGTGTGGCGCTGCACGTAGCGCAACAGGCCCTTCACCGCGATCACGCCGAAGATAAAGGCAAAGACGAAGCCGACGGCGATGGCGGTGACGTGGTCGGCGGTGAGGTCGCCGCGGCTCTTGTAGGCCTCATAGGCGAAAGCGCCGACCATGGTCGGCATCGCCAGCCAGAACGAGAATTCGGCGGCGGCGCGGCGGTCGGCGCCGAACAGCATGGCGGCGACGATGGTCGAGCCCGAGCGCGACACGCCGGGGATCATGGCGAGGCACTGGCAGACGCCGATGCCGAGATACATCGGCAGCGAAAACTCGGTCGCTTCGTGATGGCGCGGCTGCAGATTTACGCGATCGACGATCAGCAGCACGAAGCCGCCGGCAATCAGCGTGATGCAGACGACGCGCACGTCGAACAGATACGCCTTGATGTAGCTGCCGAATAGCGCGCCGATCACCGCCGCGGGCAGAAACGCGAGCAGCACGCCGATGACGAAGCGCGTCGCTTCCCAGCGCGTGAACATGTTGGTCGCCAGCGACCAGATGCGGCCGAAATAGATCGTCAGCAAAGCGAGGATGGCGCCGAGCTGGATGAGAATGACGAACGTCTTGCCGAAGGCGTCGTCGCCCCAGCCGATGAGTCTTTCCATCAGCAGCAGGTGGCCGGTCGACGACACCGGCAGGAATTCGGTGAAGCCCTCGACCATGCCGAGGATGGCGGCCTTGATCAGATCGGCATAGGGGCCGGACAGCAGACCGCTCGCTGCGTCGAGGGACATGAGGCATCGCTCCGGAGGCTGGGTACGCGCGGGCAGGACAACGGGGAACGCACGCCCGCGCTTTTGGCGCAAAAGCCGGCGCAGAGGCAATTGGAAAAAGGATGGCGCATGCCATTCTTTACGCCCAATTTGCGCGGAGGAGTTTCGTTATATAGAGCAGTGGTCCGGTTTGTTCGGACCGCGCCTAGCGACCCTGCCGCCATATCCGATTCGCCTGCCCAGGCCCTTTCATGTTGACCCTGCTGCACCAACCGCTCTGCCCGCTCTCCCGCTTTGTCCGCCTGATGCTCGCCGAATATGACATCGACGTGCGTCTGGTGGAGGAGCGGTTCTGGGAGCGGCGCGAGGAGTTCCTGGTGCTCAATCCGGCCGGCACCATTCCGGTGCTGATCACCGACGGCATTCCGCCGGTGCCGGGCGCCGCCATCATCGCCGAGTTCATCGAAGAAACGGTGCAGCCGCCCGAAGGGGTTAACGGTTTGTTACCGCCCGAGCCACGCGATCGGGTTGAGGTGCGGCGGCTGGCGTCGTGGTTCAACGACAAATTTCACGCCGAGGTCTCGGGGCCGCTGGTGACCGAGCGTGTGTTCAAGCGTCACATGACGCTGGAGCAGGGTGGCGGCCCGCCGGACACCGCGGCCCTGCGCGCCGCGCGCCACAATATCCGCTATCATCTGGCCTATATCGGCTGGCTGGCGCGCTCGCGGAATTGGCTGGCCGGCGACCGCCTGAGCCTCGCCGATCTGGCGGCGGCGGCCAATCTGTCATCCGTCGATTATCTGGGCGACGTACCGTGGAACGAAGACGAGGCAGCGAGGGTCTGGTACGCGCGGGTGAAATCGCGCCCGTCGTTCCGTCCGCTGCTGTCCGAAACCCTGGCCGGCATTCCTCCGGCCAGGCACTACGCCGACCTGGACTTCTGAACACGCCCGCTGACATCAAGGCGGCGTTGATCAAACGCGCGCATGAGCGCGGCTTCGACATCGCCGGCGTCACGCGGCCCGATGCCGTGCCCGAAGCCAAGGCGCGGCTCGAACGTTTCCTTGCCGACGGCGCCCATGGCGACATGGCGTGGCTGGAGACGACCGCCGAGCGACGCGGCTCGCCGCTGGCGCTGTGGCCGGACGTGCGCTCCGTCATCATGCTCGGCATGAATTACGGGCCGGATCAAAACCCGCTCGAAATTTTAAAGTCGCGGCACCGAGCCGCGATTTCGGTCTATGCCAAGGGCGACGACTATCACGACCTGATCAAGGCGCGATTGAAAGAGATCGCGCGCTGGCTCGTCGCCAATGCCGGCGGCGATGTGAAGGTATTCGTCGATACCGCGGCGGTGATGGAGAAGCCGCTCGCCGCCAAAGCCGGGCTCGGCTGGCAGGGCAAGCACACGAATTTGGTGTCGCGCGACTATGGCTCATGGCTATTCCTTGGCGCGATCTTCACGACGCTTGAGCTGCCGACAGATAAACCTGTCAGTGACAGTTGCGGCTCGTGCCGCGCCTGTCTTGATGCCTGCCCAACCGCCGCCTTCCCCGAGCCTTATCGTCTCGATGCGCGGCGCTGCATTTCCTATCTCACCATCGAGCACAAGGGCCCGATCCCGCGCCAGCTGCGTCCGCTGATGGGCAACCGCATTTACGGCTGCGACGATTGCCTTGCCGTGTGCCCGTGGAACAAGTTCGCGCAAGCCGGCCGCGAGGCCAAGCTCGCCGCGCGCGAGACGCTCCGCGCGCCGAAACTGGCCGATCTCGCCCGCCTCGACGACGCGCAATTCCGGGCATTGTTCACGAAGACCTCGATCAAGCGCACCGGCCGCGACCGCTTCGTGCGCAATGTGCTCTATGCCATCGGCAATTCCGGCGATGCGACACTGGCAGCGGAAGCCGAGCGATTGCTCGGCGATGCGTCGCCTCTGGTGCGCGGCGCCGCGGTGTGGGCGCTGTCGCGGTTAAAGACGCGCGATGAGTTCGAGGCGATGAAGCGTGACGATGGAGATGAAAGCGTTCGTGAAGAGTGGATTATTGCGCTCTCATGACCGTCATGGCCGGGCTTGACCCGGTCATCCCGCTTAGGGACGCAGTGCCCACCTAAGCGAGATCACCGGGTCACGCCGCTTCGCGGCGGCCCGGTGATGACAACTAAATATTTCGTGGCCTCAAAACTCCTTCACTGCGCTGATCAGCCGCTCCAGATCCTCCGGCCGCGACAGGCGATGGTCGCCGTCCTTGATCAATGTCAGCACCACATCCTCGCGCGCGATGCGCGACACCAGTTCGACGGCGTGACGCCACGGCACGTCGGGATCCTGCACGCCCTGCAGGATATGCACCGGGCAACCCGGCTCGATCATGCCGCCCATCATCAGATGCTTGCGGCCGTCCTCGATCAGCGCCTTAGTGATCGGATAGCCGACCGGGTCGTATTCCGACGGCCGCGTCCAGAACCCCTTGGTCTCGATCTCGCGCTTGATATCGTCGGAGAAGGCCTTCCACATCAGCGCTTCGGTGAAGTCCACCGCCGGCGCGATCAGCACCATGCCGGCGAGCTTCGGCGCGTCGGCAAGCTTTCGCAATTGTGCCGCGAGCAGGAGCGCGATCCAGCCGCCCATGGATGAGCCGATCAGCACCTGCGGTCCCTTGGCGAAGCGCGTCACCACCGCCAGACTCTCCTCGAGCCACTGGCCGATGGTTCCGTCCTCGAATCGGCCGCCCGATTCGCCGTGGCCGGAATAGTCAAAGCGCAGGCAGGCGCGGCCTTCGGCTTCGGCCCAGGCATCCAAGGCTACCGCCTTGGTGCCCTTCATGTCGGACTTGAAGCCGCCGAGCCAGACCAGGCCGGGCTTGCCCTGTGCTTGGGCCTTGCCCTCGCGCGCGCGCACGGCAATGGTCCTGTGAGGCGATTCGACCGCCAGATTCGTGACTGGGATTTCGCTCATGATTCTCGCTGAGGGCGAACAGACCGGTTGAGGGTGAGAGACCGCTTGGCCATTCAGTTTTCGCCGCAACCGGCCCCGCAAAGCAAGGGGCTGCAAGCCATTCCGCAACCGCGGCAGGATCGGCCGCGCTCGCTGGCCGGTGCCACCATCCTGCAAATGGTTCCCTCCCTCAGCGACGACGCCGTCGGCCAGGCCGCGGTGGAGATCGCGCTGACGCTGCTCAAGGCCGGCGCCCGCGCCATTATCGCCGGCGGCGACGGTCCTCTGGTCGGTGAGCTACGCGCCTTTGGCGGTGAATGGCTGCCGATGGCGACCGACACCATCAATCCGCTGCGCGTGACCGGCAATACGCGCCACCTGCAGCAACTGATTTCCGGCGAACGCATCGACATCATGCACGCGCATTGCGCCGCCGCCGCGCGCAGCGCGCTGGCCGCTACCGCGCGTCAGCCGGTTTATACGGTGACGTCGTTTCCCGACCGGCTGCCGGCCAATTCGTCGCTGCAGACGTTCCTGCAGCGGCCGCTGGCGCTCGGCGATCGCGTAATCGCGCCGTCGAGCTACGTGTCGCGGGCGATGATCGAACGCTACCGAATTCCGGCCGAGCGCATCACCGTGATCCCGCGCGCGGTCGACACCGAGCGATTTTCGCCGACGCTCATCAACGTCGATCGCATCGCCGCGATGCGGCGGGCGTGGGGCGTGCTGCCGCACATGCGTATCGTTCTGGTGTCGGGCCGCGTCGCGCCGTGGAACGGCCAGATGGTGATGGTCGATGCCGCGCGGCTCATGGTGGCGAATGGCAACCGCAACGTCGCTTTCGTTTTTGCCGGCGACGACCGCGCCAACCCCGCCTATCGCCATGCGCTGCTCAAGCGCGCGCGAGAGCATGGCGTCGATACTTTGGTGCGCATCGTCGGCCATTGCCTGGACATGCCGACCGCGCTCGCCGCCGCCGATGTCGTCGTCGTGCCGTCGCTGGAAGCCCCGCTCACCGGCCGCGCCGCCGCCGAGGCGCAGGCGATGGGCCGGCCTGTCGTGACGACGACCATCGGCGCACTGCCGGAGAACGTGCTGGCGCCGCCGCGCATGCGCGAGGATTTGCGCACCGGCTGGATCGTGCGGCCGGGCAACGCCAACGAGCTGGCGCGCGCGACCGCGGCCGCGCTGGCGCTCGACGCCACCACCGCCGAAGCGCTCGGCGCCCGCGCGCGGCAGTTCGCCGAATTCATGTTCTCACCATCGAGCGTCGCCGAAGCCATCCGCGGTGTTTACACATCGCTGCTGGCGCGCGACCGCTGACCTCCCTCCTTACTCGCTTCGGCACAGGCTTCATGGTTTCCAGCGGCATTTCGAGACTTCCAGCACACGCGCCGCAATTGCCGGACGCACTCGCGCCGCCGCCGCCCGCCAATTCGAACAAGACCGCGAGCAAACCGATCACCGTGCTGATCGTGGTGCCGACGCTCGATCAAGGCGCCGCCGAGCATGGCGCGATCGAACTGGTGCGCATTCTCAAAGCGGCCGGGCATCATGCCATTGTCGCGGCGCGGTCCGGCCGGCTGATCGGCGACGTCATGAAGCTTGGCGGCGAATTCGTCGCGCTTGATGTCGCCAGCAAGAATCCGCTGGTGATGCTGCGCAATGCCCTCGCCCTGATGCGCATCGCGCGGCGGCGCGACTGCGACGTCATTCACGCGCTCGGCCGCGCCGGCGCCTGGAGCGCGGCGCTCGCCGCGAGGCGCCGCGGCATTGCCTTCGTCACCGGCTGGACCAAGGGCTTCAGCGAGAAGAACCTGTTCAAGCGATTCTATAACGGCGTCATGGCGCGCGGCGATCGCGTCGTCGCCACCTGCAACGGCATCGCCGATCTGGTGCATGAGCGCTACGGGACGCCGCGACAACGCCTCGCCGTGGTGCCGATGGGTATCGACTTTGCCGCGTTTGATCCGGCTGCCGTCACCTGGGAACGAACCTCGGCATTGCGCCACGCCTGGGGGCTCGGGCCGGATACCAAGGTGATCCTGGTCACCGGCCGCATCGTCCGCCGCAAGGGCCACCACATCGTGGTCAGGGCGATCAAGCGCCTCAAGGACTGTGGCCTGACCGATTTCGTTTGCGTCTTCGTCGGCGAGGACCGCGGCCGCACCGCCTACACCGGCGAGCTGTGGGACCTGGTGCTGGCCAACGGTCTGATGGATCACATCCGCATGGCGGCGCCGGTGCGCGACATGCCGGCCGCCTATGCCGCGGCCGCCGTTGTCGTTTCGGCGGCGGTGCAGCTTGAGGGCGTGCAGCGCGCCATCCTCGAGGCGCAGGCCATGGCCCGTCCGGTCATCGTGTCCGACCTCGCCGCCGGGCTGGACGTGGTCCTGACCACGCCAGCGGTGCCGGACAACCGGGCGACCGGACTTCGCTGCCCCGCCGCCGACGACGAGGCGCTCGCCGCCGCCATGTTCCGGCTGTTATCGATGCCGGAGCCGGCCCGGGCCGCCATGGGCCGGCGCGGCCGCGCCTGGGTAATCGACCAGTTCGATGCCTCGGTCGCCGCCCGACGCATGCTCGCGCTGTACCGGGAACTGAGCGGCCGGGCGGCAAAAAGCCGGCCGGAACCGCGTTGACTTATCGTCGCCCTATACCGATCTTTAAATATGGGCGGCTCGGCCTTTTGGACTCAAAAAGAGCCCGATGCTATAGTCGCCCATCGTTTCAACAGCAGAGGAGAGAAGTGCCATTCGTCGTCCGATGAAAGCCGCGATGCCCGCCCAGAAGGATGGTCCGCGCGTCAACGAAGAGATCCGCTCCCGCGAGGTTCAGCTGATCGATGCCACCGGTGAAAACAAAGGTGTCGTCTCCACCGAAACCGCCATTGGGCTAGCCCAGGCGGCCGGGCTTGATCTCGTCGAGATCGCCCCGAATTCCACGCCACCTGTCGCCAAGATTCTCGATTACGGCAAATACAAATTCCAGGCGCAGAAGAAGGCGGCGGAAGCCCGCAAGAAGCAGAAGGTCGTCGAGATCAAGGAGATCAAGCTCCGCCCGATGATCGACGATCACGATTACCAGGTGAAGATGCGCTCGATGCAGCGGTTCTTCGAGGAAGGCGACAAGGTCAAGATCACCTTGCGTTTCCGCGGCCGCGAGATGGCGCACCAGGAACTCGGCTACAAGCTTCTGCAGCGGGTAAAGGAAGACACCGACAAGATTTCCAAGGTCGAGTCGGAACCGCGCTTCGAAGGCCGCCAGATGGTCATGCTGCTGGCGCCGCGTTAATTCAGCGGTCCTTGATCTGAACTAAAAGCGCGCCGGGAAACCGGCGCGTTTTTTGTTTCGCCCGTTGCTGCCATGGCTTGGCATAGCCCGGCAAAGACGGGCGTAAACGCCCTCATGACCCGGCCATGACATCGGTAATTTCGCGCGGGGCCAAGCGAGATCAGCGTTTTTCCGCTTCCCAACGGCCCGCGCATGCGCCGACGCTGCCAGTGCCCTGCCAGGTGCCGGCGCCGTTGCTGCCTGACAGTTTGCCGGAGCCGGTCGCGCCCTGTTCGCCAAGCCTGATGTTCACCTTCACGGCGCCGCCCGACGCAACGGTTCCCGAGAACTGGACCTGTTCGCGGCCGGCATAGCTCACCTTGCCGTCGTCGACCGCGACTTCGTAGCGGTAGGCCTGATCGCAATTGCCCTTTTCGGTAATGACCAGAACGGACCACCGCCCGTCATGCGGCGCGGCTTGCGCGGGCGCGCCCGCAGCCATCGTCAGAGCCAATACAAAACCAGCCAGCTTGATCGAGCTTGTCACGGTGCAGCCATCCTCCAGAATCGGGGCGACTCTACACTGCGAGAACCGCGACCATACGGTAGCGCGCTGCGCTGGAGCCCGGCTGCCAACGCGACACGCACCGAATGGTTCTCCGCTGCGGCCTACGTCGTCTGCCGCGACCGTACCGCCTGGCGCACCGCCTGCCCGTAGCTGCCGAGCACGTTGGTGCCGACTGACCACAGCTTGTTGGCGCCGCTGACCACCGTCACCAGTTCCTGGATCGGCCGTCGTTCGGCTTCCTGCGGCGGACGGGAGACGAACAGGTTGGAGTGATACAGCCCCTCGGTTTCGAAGCCGTCGGTGTCGAGACCGCGCACCTCGACCGCCGTGATCGCCTTTTCCATCTCGTCGCGGTCGGCGAAGCGGCGCTGCACGAAGGTGGCGCCTTCATAACGTTCGGTGACCAGGCCCTGCCCCGCAAGCGTGCGGTCGATATCGTCGAACGGAAACATGCGCAGCACGAAATTGGCCGCCCAGGCTTCCCGCCCTTTGCGCGCCACCTTGGCGATGCGCTGGAAGGTCTTGGAGGTCACGTAGCCGACGCAGCCGGTCGAGACGATCAGGTCGACCTTCTCCAGAATCGCCGCCTCCGCCGCGGTCGGGTCGCGGCTTTCCAGATCGATGGCCAGACCATGATCGAGGATGCCGGCATCCTCGGCATAACGGACGGCATTCTCCGAGACATCGAGACCGATGACCCGGACGCCCGGATGCCGCGGCCAGGACCGGTAGAAGTGCTGGTCGTGCGCGAGCATCTCGACGCTGCTCAGCCCTTGCAGGGCCGGCGCCGTGTAGCGCTGGCGCATCGCTTCATAGTCGAGGGCGAATTTCATCAGCGCGCCGTTGATGGCGTAGGAACAACCGACGTCGAGGACTGTAACGGGTTCGGCCTGCGTCTCCTGCCGCGCCCGGATCAGCTGGGCAAAGATCGGCTGCGCGAGATGCGGGATGATATAGTCGAGTTGCCCAAGATACTTGAAGTAATTTCTCGGGTCTTTTGAAGTATAAAGGTCAGTAAAATCGACCTTTGCCTGATTTATGTCAGAATAATTGACCGATATATTCACGTTAATACACTCCTCTATACGCGCGCCGCGGCGCTCCAGCCTCCGATATTGTGAATGTACGGGAACCATAACTGATCGACGTTCGCATCGCAACCCAGCAAGACTATGATTTTCCTTGTTAATTGAGATTTTTTGGGGCGGATCTACTGTCATTTGGCGTGGGAGTGCAGCCGCCCCGCCGAAAGTCGGTCATCGCCCCGATCCTGTTGATAATCCCCGCGGCCTCTGGCATACACCGCGCTCTCGTCGACCGGCCGACAAGGGCTGCCGTGGCGGCGATACCCGCTCAATTCCGAGCACCGGCCTGAGGCTAGTTAGCCTTCGGCTGATTTTTGGCCGTGGCTCTGCCAACGGCCTTTAGGAGAGCAAAATGCCCAAACTGAAGACCAAATCGGGCGCCAAAAAGCGCTTCAAAATTACTGCGTCGGGCAAGGTGAAGTACCAGCAGTCCGGCAAACGTCACGGCATGATCAAGCGCACGACCAAGCAGATCCGCGAGCACCGCGGCACTGCCGTGCTGTTCAAGACCGACGGTGACAACATCAAGAAGTACTGGCTGCCGAACGGCTGAGCCGCTTCTCGATCGTCATCCCCTCATACGTTTGCAGATTTAGCTGAAGGAGTTTCACCATGGCCCGCGTCAAACGTGGCGTCACCGCCCACGCCAAGCACAAGAAAGTCTACAAGGCCGCCAAGGGCTTTTACGGCCGCCGCAAGAACACCATCCGCATCGCCAAGCAGGCGGTGGAGAAGGCCGGCCAGTACGCGTTCCGTGACCGCAAGCGCAAGAAGCGCACGTTCCGCGCCCTCTGGATCCAGCGTCTCAATGCCGCCGTGCGTCCGTTCGGCCTGAGCTATTCGAAGTTCATCGACGGCCTCAATAAGTCAGGCCTCGTCATCGACCGCAAGGTTCTCTCGGACCTCGCGATCAACGAGCCGGCGGCCTTTGCGGCGATCGTCGAGAAGGCCAAGGCCGCGCTGCCGGCGCAGGCCGCGGCGTAAGCCTCAGGTTTCGCCTAACGGATTCCTTGTCATGGCCGGGCTTGTCCCGGCCATCCCGATCAGGCAGGCACGGTGCCAACCTAAGCGGGATGCGCGGGTCAAGCCCGCGCATGACGCCGAGAGTGTTGATCGCCCATGTCCGACATCGCCAAGCTCGAATCCGAACTGCTAGCCGCCATCGGCGCCGCCAAAGATGAAGCGGCGCTGGAAGCTGTCCGCGTCTCCGCGCTCGGCAAGAGCGGCTCGGTTTCGGCGCTCCTGAAAACGCTCGGCGCCATGACGCCGGACGAGCGCAAGGAGAAAGGCCCGGCCATCAACGGTCTGAAGGACCGCGTCGGCGCCGCCATCGCCGCCGCCAAGGAAAGCCTCGCTGCCGCCGCGCTCGACGCGCGCCTCGCTTCCGAGACCGTCGACGTCACGCTGCCGGTGCGCGAACCGCAGGCCGAAGCCGGCCGCATCCATCCGATCAGCCAGGTGATCGACGAACTCACCGCGATCTTCGCCGACATGGGTTTCTCGGTCGCCGAAGGCCCGGATATCGAGACCGACGATTACAACTTCACCAAGCTGAATTTCCCAGAAGGCCATCCGGCCCGGGAAATGCACGACACATTCTATTTCCCGCCGAAGCCGGACGGCTCGCGGCTGTTGCTGCGCACGCATACGTCGCCGGTGCAGGTGCGCACCATGCTCACGAAGCAGCCGCCGATCCGCGTCATCTGCCCCGGGCGCACCTATCGCTCGGATAGCGACCAGACGCATACGCCGATGTTCCATCAGGTCGAAGGCCTGGTCATCGACAAGGGCTCGCATCTCGGCCACCTCAAGTGGATCCTCGAAGAATTCTGCAAAGCGTTCTTCGAAGTCGACAGCGTGAAGATGCGCTTCCGCCCATCGTTCTTCCCGTTCACCGAGCCGTCGATGGAAGTCGACATCCAGTGCCGCCGCGACAAGGGCGAGATTCGATTCGGCGAAGGCAATGACTGGCTGGAGATTCTCGGCTGCGGTATGGTGCATCCGAACGTGCTGAGGAATTGCGGCCTCGATCCCGACGTCTATCAGGGCTTCGCCTGGGGTATGGGCATCGACCGCATCGCGATGCTGAAATACGGCATCAATGACCTGCGTGCCTTCTTCGAGGCCGACGTGCGCTGGCTCAATCACTACGGCTTCCGCCCGCTCGACTTCCCGACGCTCGCGGGGGGCTTGAGTTCGTGATGCCGGACACCGAGCCAAAGGGGTTACGCAATCGCTCCCGGTTCGACAATCTGATCTTCGCCGTCCTGACACGGGGATGGCGCGTTGATGAGATTGAAAGCTATTCGGATCGCATCGATCGGCACAATTCGGAGATGCCGACTCGCATCGCCGAGTCCTTCGCCAACATCGACAGCAAGGCCACCGGCGTCCTGACCCATGTGTCGCTCATGATCGCCGGTCTCGGACTGGTCGCACCGCTGGTAGCCACCAACGATGTCGAAACCGGAATTGTCGTAATCGAAATCGGCGTCTACCTGCTCATTGCGATCGGCTGCCTCCGCTGCCTGTCAATCGGACGGGTGAACGACATGGATATCGACAAGAACGGCATGGCGTGGATGCGCCACGAGCTATTCCTGCGCCGCGAGTTGTACCGTCTGTGCGTTCGCGCCGCGATCGGTTTCACCCTCATCGTGTTCCTGCTGTTGCCCGTCATGTTCTTCTGGAAGCCGGAGCGAGCGCTATGAAATTCACCCTGTCCTGGCTGAAGGATCATTTCACCACAACGGCCTCGCTCGACGAGATCGTCGAGAAGCTCACCATGATCGGGCTCGAGGTCGAGCACCTCGAGGACAAGGCCAAGGAGTACGCGCCGTTCAAGGTCGTCCAGATCCTCGAGGCCGTGCAGCACCCGAACGCCGATCGCCTGCGCGTCTGCAAGGTCGATAACGGCTCAGGCACGCCGCTGCAGATCGTCTGCGGCGCTCCGAACGCCCGCGCGGGCCTGAAGACCGTGCTCGGCCTGCCCGGCACCTATATTCCGGCCAAGGACATTACGCTGTCGGTCGGTAAGATTCGCGGCGTCGAATCGCAAGGCATGATGATTTCCGGCGCGGAAATCGGCTTCTCCGACGATCACAGCGGCATCATCGAAATGCCGGAGGATGCGCCGATCGGCAAGCCGTTCGCCGAAGTACTCGGCCTCAACGAGCCCGTCATCGAAATCAACCTGACGCCGAACCGGCCCGACTGCACGAGCGTCAACGGCATCGCGCGCGATCTTGGCGCCACGCTGATTGGCGAGTACATCGAGAACACGCCGCAGCGCGTCGAGGGCAAGTTCCCCTGTCCGGTGAAGGTGACGGTCGAGGACCCGATCCTGTGCCCGGGCTTCGGCCTCCGCCTGGTACGCGGCCTCAAGAACGGCCCATCGCCGGAATGGATGCAGAAGCGGCTGACCGCCATCGGCCTGCGCCCGATCAACGCGCTGGTCGACATCACCAACTACATCACCTTCGATCGCGGCCGGCCGCTGCATGTGTTCGACGCGAAGAAGGTGACGGGCAATCTTACGGTTCGCCGCGCGAAGAACGGCGAGACGCTGCTGGCGCTCGACGGCCGCACCTACGAACTCGATAACGCCATGTGCGTCATTGCGGACGAGCGCGCCGTGGAATCGCTCGCCGGCATCATGGGCGGCGAGGAATCGGGCTGCGATGAGACGACCACCGACGTGCTGATCGAATCGGCGCTGTGGGACGAACTCAATATCGCCCAGACCGGCCGCAAGCTCGGCATCAACACCGACGCACGCTATCGCTTCGAGCGCGGCGTCGATCCGAACTTCATGGTGCCAGGCCTTGAGCTGGCGACGAAACTGGTCATGGATCTGTGCGGCGGCGAGCCGTCCGAAATCGTCGTCGTCGGCAACCCGAAACCGAAAGAAGTCATCATCGATTACCCGGTGAGCGAGCTCGAGCGCCTGGTCGGCCTCAAGCTCCCGGTGGTCGAGGCCAAACGCACTTTGGAACGCCTCGGCTTCTTCGTCGCCGGGCCCAGCGACCGTTTCAAGGTCGCTGTTCCGTCATGGCGACCGGACGTGCATGGCCGCGCCGATATTGTCGAGGAGCTGGTGCGCATCACCGGCGTCGATGCGGTGCCGTCAACGCCGTTCCCCCGCGGCGACGATGCGCGCAAACCGGTGCTGACGCCGATCCAGTCGCGCACGCGCAAGGCCAAGCGCGCGCTCGCGGCGCGCGGTCTCGTCGAGGCCGTGACCTGGTCCTTCGTGCCGAAGCGCGAGGCCGAGTTATTCGGCGGCGGCCAGAAGGAGCTGGCGCTCGCCAATCCGATCGCGGCCGAACTCTCCGATATGCGGCCGAGCCTGCTGCCGGGCCTGACCGCCTCGGCCCAGAAGAACGCCGACCGCGGCTATCCCGATGTAGCGCTGTTCGAGGTCGGGCAGATCTTCAAGGGCGACAAGCCGGAAGATCAGTTCATCGCCGCAAGCGGCGTGCGCCGTGCGCTGGCCAAGCCCGCGGGCGCCGGCCGTCACTGGTCGGCCAAAACCGAGCCGGTCGATGTCTTTGACGCGAAGGCCGATGCGTTGGCGGCACTGGCCGCCGCCGGCGCCGTCGTCGGCGCCTTGCAGGTCGTGCCGGGTGGACCGGCCTGGTTCCATCCGGGACGCTCCGGCACTATCCAGATGGGGCCGCAGAACGTCATCGGCCATTTCGGCGAGATCCATCCGCGCATTCTCACCGCGCTGAAGATCGACGGTCCGCTGGTCGGCTTCGAGGTCCTGCTCGACAACATCCCGGCGGCCAAGGCCCGGCCGACGCGCGCCAAGCCGCTGCTCGAACTGTCCCCGTTCCAGCCGGTGACACGCGACTTCGCCTTCGTCGTCGACGCCAAGGTGAAGGCGGGCGACATCGTGCGCGCCGCACAGAACGCCGACAAGAAGCTGATCGTCGGCGTCACCGTGTTCGACCTCTACGAGGGCAAGGGCATCGAGCCTGGCAAGAAGTCGGTGGCCATCGCCGTCACCATCCAGCCCGCCGACAGGACCATGACCGACGCCGAGATCGACACGCTGGCGCAGAAGATCGTCGCCGAGGTCGGCAAGCGCACGGGTGGCGTGCTGCGCGGCTAAGCAGTCGGCACCAGATCCGCAAACGCAAACCCGTCCCGCACCACCGTCTCGCCCTTCGTCACCGCGATGCGCCGCGTGAACATAGGTCCCGCCGCGACGAAGGAGTGAAACTCGCCATTCTCGCCGCAGGGATCGATACCTTCGGGCAGGTCGGCAAGTAAAACGTCATCGAAACGCCGCCCCGCGAACGTCGCGTCGAGCTTGCTCATGTCGACCACGGCCAAATGTGCCTCGACGCCGCCGGCGATCATGTCGCGCGCCAGCGCGTCGGTCGGCCGCTGCCACAGCGGAAACACGCAGGCCATGCCGACGGATTTCATCTTCTCTTCGCGCCAGGCGCGCAGGTCGGCGAGAAACAGATCGCCGAAGATGACATGGGCCACGCCGTCGGCCCGTGCGTGCCCCAGCGCCTCCGCCATCTCGCGCTCATAGATCTCGTTCGGACACGGATAGGGAATGCGCACGATGACCGATGGCAGGTCGGCGGCCGCCAACTGCGCCACCAGTAATTCCTCACGCACGCCATGCATCGAGACGCGCCGGAAGCTGTCGGTGACAGTGGTCAGCGCGCCGACGATGTCGTAATCGCCGCTCCGGCGCGCCTCATGAAGCGCCCAGGCGCAGTCCTTGCCGCTCGACCAGGCGATGAGGGCTTTCGGTTTTTTGCCGTTCGTTCGCGACATGCGCGATTGCTAGCACGGGTCAGCGCGCACCGCACGCCAACATGGTGTGCGAATCCTTACCAGCGGCGCTTGCGAATTGTGAAAATGCCCATGAAATCGGCATTTTCTTGCCTAACGAAACCTTGCGCCGGCCGGCCGCCAATGAACGCTTTTGCAAGCTGTGCTGCCTAAGCTCTCGCAACAAGACGCGGAAAGCGTACCGGGGAACGTCTCGACGAGAGCGCCAGGATGGCGCCGGTAGGGTCATGGGTTGGGTCGCCAACAGCATCGGGCATCTGATCGCCCGCTATCTCGAGAAGCCCGAAGCCGGCTATCACGAGTTCACGCCCGGCCGCGCCGACGCGCTGGCCGCCGCGCTGCGGCCCGGCGACGTTCTGCTGATCGAAGGCAACAGCCACATCGCCGGCATCATCAAGTATCTCACGCAATCGACCTGGTCGCATGCCGCGCTCTATGTGGGGCCGATCGGCGACCGCGTCTCGACCTCGGGCGAGTCGCTAACCCTTGTCGAAGCCGAGCTCGGCAAGGGCGTCATTGCCGTGCCGCTGTCGAAATACGGCAACGCGCATACCCGTATCTGTCGGCCGGTCGGCTTGTCGGACGAGGATCGCATTCGCGTCTGCAACTATGCCTGCGAACGCATCGGCTTCGACTATGACGTCAAGAATATCCTGGACCTCGCGCGCTATCTGTTTCCGCTGCCGATCCCGCGCCGCTTCCGCCGCCACATGCTCTCGCTCGGCTCCGGCCATCCGACGCGCATCATCTGCTCGGCGCTGATCGCACAGGCGTTCGAGTATGTGCGCTATCCGATCCTGCCCAAGGTCACCCGCGCTGAAAGCGAAGCCGAGCGCGCCGAGATACTTGAAATTCGTCACTCGTCGCTCTATGCGCCGCGCGATTTCGACATCTCGCCCTACTTCCAGGTGGTGAAGCCGACCATCGAGCGCGGCTTCGATTACAAGTCGGTGTCCTGGGCCGATTTGCCGGTGGCCGAGGCGGTGGCGCTGGTGCCGGAAGATGCGGCCGAGAAGACGGCCGCTTAGTCATTTGTCGTCCCCGCGCATAGCCGTCCAGCGGACGGCGTTCTTGCAGAACGCCGATGGCGGGGACCCATAACCCCTGCATTCCCGCATCGCGGCCACAGGGGCTATGGGTCCCGGGTCTCACGAAGCCTGTCATCGAGCCGCGCTTTGCGCGGACCCGTTGGTTCGCCCGGGACGACAAAGTAAGTCTTGCCGCGGTCCTTCCGGTTTCCTACTTCTCCCTCCATGCTCGACGCCGCCGCCAAAGCCTTTGCCCAGATGTTCGCCCCGCCCTTGCGCGGCGTGCTGATAAAAGCCGTCGGGCTGGCGCTGCTGTTCATCGTGATTATCGGCATCGTGCTGCAGCGGGTGCTGGCGGGGCTCGCCGATAGCGGCGCGAGCTGGGCCGAGCAGACCTCGGGCTTCGCCTCGCATTCGGTGTGGGCGGCTTTGGCCTGGATGCTGTCGATCCTAGCCAGCCTCGGCATCGTCACCGGCGCGGTGTTCCTGATGCCGCCGGTATCGGCGCTGGTCGGCAGCTTCTTCGTCGATGACGTCGCCGAGGCAGTCGAGCGTGAACACTATCCGGCCGAGCCAGTCGGCACCGCGCTGCCGCTGTTGACGGCGGTGATCGAGGGCATCAAGATCGCACTCTTGTCACTGCTTGTTTATTTCGTCGCGCTGCCCTTCGTGCTGTTCGCCGGTTTCGGCTTTCTCATTCTGTTCGTGGCGAACGCCTATCTGCTCAGCCGCGAATATTTCGAGCTCGCCGCCATGCGTTTTCGTCCGCCGGCGGAAGCGACCGCGATGCGCAAGGCCAATTCCGGTTATGTCTTCATGGCCGGCATGGTGATCGCCGCCTTCGTGTCAATTCCGATCCTTAACTTCGCCACGCCGGTCTTCGCCATGGCATTCATGGTGCACATTCACAAGAAGCTGGCGGGCCGGCGGGCGGAGTTGATTGAGCGGGTGAGGTAAACACCTAGGTCGTCCCCGCGCAGGCGGGGACCCATAACCCCTGTCCATCCGTATCACGCGCACAGGGATTATGGGTCCCGGGTCTCGCTGACGCTCGCCCGGGACGACGGTTATATCGTCGTCTTCCCCGGCCACTGGCACAGATCCGCGATCACGCAGCGCTCGCACAATGGCTTGCGCGCGATGCAGGTGTAGCGGCCGTGCAGGATCAGCCAGTGATGCGCATGGCGCTTGTACTCGGGCGGGATGACCTGCTCGAGCTTCATCTCGACATCGTGCACCGTCTTGCCCGGCGCCATGCCGGTGCGGTTGCCGACGCGGAAGATGTGCGTATCGACCGCGATCGTATGCTCGCCGAACGCGGTGTTGAGCACGACATTCGCCGTCTTGCGGCCGACGCCGGGCAAGGCTTCCAGCGCCTCGCGGGTTCGCGGCACCTCGCCATCATGCTCAGAGACGAGAATGTGGGCCAGCATCGCCACGTTCTTGGCCTTGGTGCGAAACAGCCCGATGGTCTTGATCAGATCGCGGATGCGGTCCTCACCGAGCGCCGCCATCTTCGCCGGCGTATCCGCCAGTGCGAACAAGGCGGGCGTCGCCTTGTTGACGCCGGCGTCGGTCGCCTGCGCCGATAAGACGACAGCGACCAGCAAAGTGAACGGGTTGGTGTAGGTCAGTTCGGTGGTCGGCTCCGGACTGGCGGCCTCCCAGCGCCGAAAGGCCTCCTTGATCTGCGCCGCCGTCATCGGTTTCGACGCGCCATGCGCCGCCTTGAGATCGGCCTGCTGGCGCTTCGGCGCCGGCTTCAGTTTGGCCGCACTGCCCTTTTTCGCCTTCGCCAGCGCCTTGCCGACAGAGGGCTTCCGGCTGACCGGCCTTTGTGCGCCTGAAACCTTTTTGTGGGCCGATTTTTTCGCCATGATTTTCGGTATAGTGTTCTCCATGAGCCCCGACAATATCAGCAAAGATTTGCGCGACACGCTTGAACCGACCCTGTTTTACGCGGTGATCACGCCGCACAGGTCGCTCGGCAATATTGGCTTTCTGGTGCTGATGGTCATTTTCGGCATGGCGAGCTTTTTTGCCGGCGTCGCCTTCCTGGCGATGGGCGCCTGGCCGGTATTCGGCTTCTTCGGCCTCGACGTGCTGCTGCTGTTCATTGCCTTTCGCATCAATTATCGGCGCGCCGCCGCCTTCGAGGAAGTCACGGTGACGCCGTCGGCGCTGACCGTGCGCAAGGTCAGCCACACCGGCCGCGCGCGCGAATGGTCGCTCAATCCGCTGTGGGCGCGGCTGGAGAAGGAGGAGTACGAGGAATACGGCATCGGCCGGCTATTCCTCGTCAGCCACGGCAAGCAGCTCACCATTGCCAGTTTCCTCGGCCCCGACGAAAAGGCGGGCTTCGCCGAGGCTTTGACCCGCGCCTTGGGCGACGCCAAACGCGGGCCCGTTCGGACCGCGATTTCCTGACATCAGAAACCGGGTGGGCCGCCCTCGGCCGCCACTTTAAATAACCGGCATGAACACAGCCACCGCCCCAGCCAGTGCAAAGCCGGCCATCCGCAGCCGCTTCGGCGATTTCGCCGAACTGTCCACCGCCGCAGCGGACTATGACATCGTGCGCCGCGCCATCGCCCATATCCGCGGCAACTGGCGCGCTCAGCCCGAAGTCGAGGCCATCGCCGACGCCGCCGGCGTCACGCCGACCGAACTACATCACCTGTTCCGCCGCTGGTGCGGCCTGCCACCCAAGGCTTTTCTGCAGGCGCTGACGCTCGACAGCGCGCGGGAGCTGCTGCGCGCCTCCGTGAGCGTACTCGACACTGCTTACGAAGTCGGGCTGTCCGGGCCGGGCCGTCTGCATGATCTGTTCGTCACGCATGAATCGATGTCGCCCGGCGAGTGGAAGGTCGGCGGCGAAGGCCTGACCATGACCTATGGCTATCATCCCTCGCCCTTCGGCATGGCGCTGGTGATGCTGGCGCCGCGCGGCCTTGCCGGCTTGGCGTTTGCCGATCCGGGCGAGGAGCGCGCCGCGCTCGACGACATGAAGAGGCGCTGGCCACGCGCCACTTATGTCGAGGACTATGCGGCCACCGCGCCGACAGCGCGCCGCATCTTCGATTCCGCATTGTGGAAGGAAGACCAGCCGCTACGCGTTGTGCTGATCGGCACCGACTTCGAAGTGCGCGTCTGGGAAAAGCTGCTCTCGATTCCGCTCGGCAGACTGACGACCTATTCCGATCTTGCCGCGCGCGCCGGCGTGCCAAAGGCGCCGCGCGCCGTCGGCGCCGCCGTCGGCAAGAACCCGATTTCATTCGTAGTGCCGTGCCATCGCGTCATCGGCAAGAGTGGCGAACTCACCGGCTATCACTGGGGCATCACGCGCAAGCGCGCCATGCTCGGCTGGGAAGCCGGTTTCGGCTCGGCCTGATATTTGTTCCGCTCATCGCTCGCTCAAATTTCGCATGTCATTTGCGAAATTGGTGACGAGGGAACCGGAACGACTTCTCCCCACGCGACGTTTGGTCTGCGCTCCCTTCAACGGAGCGATGACATTCAGCGACTCTGGAGGAACATCATGAAACTTCCCATGCTGGCGGCTGCGGCTGCTCTTACGCTGGCGCCTGCCGCGGCTTTCGCGCAAGCGTCGACAGTTGGTGGTGCCGCGACCGGTGCCGTTGTTGGTGGTGTTGTTGGCGGTCCCGTCGGTGCCGTTGTTGGTGCCGGCGTTGGTGCCGGTGTCGGCAGCGCCGCCGAGCCGCCGCGCGAAGTGGTGACCTATGTCGAGGCCGAACAGGTTCCGTCCGATACCGTGGTGGTTCGGGAGGAAATCGTCGTCGGCAAGCCGGTGCCGCGCACGGTGCAACTGCGCCCGGTGCCGAACCACACCGAGTTCCGCTACGCCTTCGTCAACAAGGAACGCGTGATCGTGGACCGCAAGGGCACGGTCGTGAAGGTTATCGACTAGGCTCTCCCCCCGACCTGGTCGACAAGCAAAGGCTCCGCGTCCCCCTCGCGGAGCCTTTCGCCTGTGCGCTAGGCGGGCCAGTGCGGCGGGTGCGTGCCGAGCGGCACCGACGGTCGCGCCCAGCGCGGCGGCGTCTCGCTCATCGTCGCCGGATGACGCACCGCCGACAGCCGGCCGAAGCCGGATGGGCTTTCTTCCAGACAATCGAGCACCTCGCCGCGAGCCGGATCATGCGCACCCATGCCGTCAATGTGGCCGAGCGAGCGCAGCCAGCGCCCGGTCTGCGCCAGCGACAACCCCACATGCCATGAGCCGCCTTCGGCGCGCTGGCGCAGTAGCGCGGACATCGCGCCGTAAGCCAGCAGGTAGCCGGAGGCGTGATCGAGGATCTGCGCCGGCAATGGCTTTGGCCCGTCGATGCCTGCCGCTTTCGCTTCGGCGTCGTTGAAACCGCTCGCCGTCTGCACCAGCGAGTCGAAGCCGCGCCGCCCGGCCCACGGCCCTTGGTGCGAATAGGCGCACAGCGAGACATAGACGATGCCTGGATTGATGTGCGCCGCGTCATCCGGACCGAAGCCGAGCGCGGCGAGGCCGCCGGGACGATAGCCCTGCACCACGATGTCGGCGTCGCGCAGCAACACGGCGAAGGTGTCGCGGCCCTTGGCGTCGTGCAGGTCGATCTGCGCCGAGAGCTTGCCGCGGCCGGTGTCGATTACCAGCGGCGCGACCGACGGCAGGTTGGGCGACGTCACCAGCATGACGTCGGCGCCATGCACGGCGAGCGTCATGGTGCCGACCGGGCCGGCAATGATGCGTGTGAGATCGAGCACCTTGATGCCGGCGAGCGGGCGCGCGCCTTGTGGCCAAGTACCTTGCGGCCATGCGCGCGGCGCGGCATCGCCAATGCGCTCGATCGACATCAGCGGCAGGGCCGCGATCGCCTGGCCCTGCGAATGCGCGTCCCATTCGTCGAAAGTCCGCATCGCGGCAACGACCAGATTGGCTTTCGCCGCCGCCTCTTCGAAATCAAACGCCTTCCAGCCTTGCAGCGCCTCGGCGACGGCGGCCTTGTCATAGGCGCAGCCGAGCAGCTTGAGCACGCCGTCGCGGTGATGCGGAAAATTGGTGTGCAGCCGTACGTAGCGGCCGTCGCCGCAGCGATAGGCGCCGGCGATCTTGTCCCACAGTTCGGGCGCCGGCTTGCCGTCGATTTGAAGATAGCGCTCGCTGCGCGCCGCGATGGCCGCCGCGCGCATGTCCACGCCAACGCGCTGCGTCCTGCCGGACCGCGCGCGCCATACTTCCGCGGCGGCCAGCGCCGAGGCGGCGACGCTGGCCTGCATCGCCGTGCCGACCGCGAAGGATGACGGCAATACCGGCTCGGTGCCGGTAAGATCGACACGATCCAGCGCCGCCGGATCGTGGCCCAATCCGGTCCAGATGGTGCTGAGCACAGTGCGCGGATCGTTCATGACGAAGGCGTTTAAGCCGGGATGTCCTCTTGCACCAGCCTATTCCGGGTTTAGTTGACGATAGAACCGCGATCCTTCAAAACGCCCGAAATTGGCTAAAATCGGGAATTTCCAATGCAGAAGCGCCGTCCTGTAATGTTGGTTGTGCTCGACGGTTGGGGCTGGCGCGAGGATCGCGCCAATAATGCCGTCCTCCAGGCGAAGACGCCGACCTTCGACCGCCTCTGGGCGACCTGCCCGCACGGTTTCCTGCGCACCTCCGGCAAGGATGTCGGCCTGCCGGACGGACAAATGGGCAATTCCGAAGTCGGTCATCTCAACATCGGCGCCGGCCGCGTGGTGATGCAGGACCTGCCGCGCATCGACGACGCCATCGCCTCGGGAGAGATCGCCAAGGCGCCAGCCGTCACCGGCCTGATCGCGAAGCTGAAGGCGAGCGGCGGCACCTGCCATCTCGTCGGTCTCGTCTCACCCGGCGGCGTGCATTCGCACCAGAACCACGCGGTCGCGCTCGCGAAAATTCTGACGGATGCCGGCATCCCCGTGGCGGTGCATGCGCTCACCGATGGCCGCGATACGCCGCCGCAGGCGGCGGCCGGTTATCTCAAGACTTTCACCGCCGCGCTGCCGGCATCGGCGAAGATAGCGACGGTGATCGGCCGCTATTACGCCATGGACCGCGACAAGCGCTGGGACCGCGTGTCGAAAGCCTATGACTCCATCGTCTCGGGCGAAGGCGCGCGCTTTGCCGATGCGCAGGCCTCCATCGCCGATGCCTACGCCAACAAGATCACCGACGAGTTCATCGTGCCGGCCGCAATCGGCGACTACAGCGGCATGAAGGACGGCGACGGCGTGCTGTGTTTCAACTTCCGCGCCGACCGCGTGCGCGAGATCCTGGACGCGATGCTCGATCCGGCCTTCGACGGCTTTACGCGCAAGCGCACGGTGAAGGTCGCGGCCGCCGTCGGCATGGCGCAGTACAGCGAAGGCCTCCACAGGCTGATGGCGACGATCTTCCCGCCGCAGAGCTTTCCAAACATCCTCGGCGAAGTCGTCGCCGACGCGCAGCGCACGCAGCTGCGCATGGCGGAGACCGAGAAGTATCCGCACGTCACCTACTTCCTCAACGGCGGCCGCGAAGAGCCCTTCAACGGCGAAGACCGCATCATGGTGCCCTCGCCCAAGGTCGCAACCTATGACCTGCAGCCGGAAATGTCGGCGCCGGAACTGACCGACAAGGCGGTGGAGGCAATCACGTCCGGCAAATACGACATGATCGTTCTGAACTTCGCCAATGCCGATATGGTCGGCCACACCGGCAGCATTCCGGCGGCAGTCAAGGCTGTGGAGACGGTCGATACGGGCCTGGGCAAGATTGCCAAGGCGATCGAGCAGACGGGCGGCGCGCTTCTCGTCACCGCCGACCACGGCAATGCCGAGATGATGGTCGATCCGGAAACCGGCGGCCCGCACACGGCGCACACGCTCAATCCGGTGCCGCTGATCCTGATGGGCGCCGGCAACCGCATCGTCGTCAAGGAAGGCCGTCTCGCTGACATCGCGCCGACGCTGCTCGAATTGATGGGCCTGCCGAAGCCGGCGGAGATGACGGGAACGTCGTTGCTGCAGGGATAACGCTGCATTCCCTCATGCTGAGGAGCGGATCAAAAATCCCTCAGCCCCAGCACATCCATCATCGAATAGAGCCCGGGCTTCTGGTGGCGCGCCCACAGCGCCGCGTGCAGCGCGCCGCGCGCGAAGATCATCCGATCCTCGGCCTTGTGCGTGAGCTCGATGCGCTCGGCGGGACCGGCGAACATCACCGTGTGCTCGCCGACCACGGTGCCTCCGCGCAAGGTGGCAAAGCCGATATCACCGGCCTCGCGCGCGCCAGTGTGACCGTCGCGCGAACGCACAGAACGCTGATTGAGATCGACCCCACGGCCTTCCGCCGCGGCGCGGCCGAGCAGCAGCGCCGTGCCCGACGGGGCATCGACTTTCTGATTGTGATGCATCTCGAGAATTTCGATGTCGTAGATCTGATCGAGCGTCTTCGCGACACGCTTGGTCAGGGCCGCGAGCAGATTGACGCCGAGGCTCATATTACCCGACTTGACGATGATCGCCTTCTGCGCGGCCTGCGCGATTTTCCGGTCGTCGTCGGCGCTGGTGCCGGTCGTGCCGATAACGTGAACCTTGCCGGCAGCCGCCGCGCGCGCCGCGTAGTCGAGCGACGCAGCCGGCGCGGTGAAATCGACGATGCCGTCGGCATTGGCCAATAGCGGGGCGATATCGCCCGTCAGCTTGACGCCGTTGTCGCCAATGCCGGCGAGATGGCCGGCGTCCCAGCCGAGCAGCGGCGAGCGCGCATCTTCCAGCGCGCCGGCGAGCGTGAAGTCCTTGCTGTCGGCAATGGCCTTGACCAGCGTGCGGCCCATGCGGCCGCCGGCCCCCGTGACAATCAAACGCATTTCAGCCATTGCTCAAGGCTCCCGGAGTTGAGGCAACGGGTATAGCGGGACGAATGGTCTTCGTCACCCTAACGGTCATTCCGGGACGCCGCGAAGCGGCGGGCCCCGAATCCATACTCACTGACCGGGGTTATGGATTCCGGGTTCGCGGCCTGACGGCCGCGCCCCGGAATGACGTCTGAGAGACTACGGCTGCGGGCCGTCGTAACCCTCGATGATGATCAGCTCGGCCAGCGAATGCGCCTGCCGGATCTTCATGTTTGCCTGATATTCCGGCGAGTTGTAGCAGGCCTTGGCGGTGGCCAGATCGGGAAACTCGATCACGACGTTGCGGCTGCGGGCGGTGCCCTCCGGCGCGTCGAACGGGCCGCCGCGGACAATGAAGCGGGCGCCGAACTTGGCGAAGATGGCCGGGTTCGCCAGCGAATACGGCTTGTAGCCCTCCTCATCGTGAACATCGACGCGCGCGATCCAGTAGCCCTTGGCCATGTCGTTTCCTCTTCCCGTTTATTGTTGCTGCTGTTGCTGTTGCGCTTTTGCCTGCGCAATTTCATCGACGATCGCCTGCGCGGCCGCCTTCGGATCGGCGGCTTCGACGATCGGACGGCCAACCACGAGATAATCGGCGCCGGCGGCAATGGCGCGGGCCGGCGTCATGATGCGCTTCTGATCGCCGGCGGCACTGCCGGCGGGGCGAATGCCCGGCGTCACCAGCGCCATGCCATCGCCCACGATGCCGCGCAGGTTGGCGGCTTCTTCCGGCGAACAGACAAGACCGTCGATGCCGATGCTGCGGGCTTGCGCCGCGCGCTTCGCCACCAGCGGGCCCACGCTGAGTGCGTAGCCGGCCTCGGCGAGATCGTTATCGTCATAGGATGTGAGCACCGTCACCGCGAGGATCTTCAGCTTCGAGCCGCGCGCGCCTTGAGCTGCCGCCTTCATGGTCTGCGGATAGGCGTGCACGGTGAGGAAGGTCGCGCCCATATTGGCGACGCTGGCGACGCCGTGCGTGATGGTGTTGCCGATATCGTGCAGCTTGAAATCCAGAAACACCTGCTTGCCGGCCGCAATCAGTCCGGCCGCGAAAGGCAAACCGCCGGCGAGGCCGAGCTGATAGCCGATCTTGTAGAATGTCGCCGCCGGGCCGATGCGCGACACCATGGCCTCGGCATCGCTCACCGACGGCACGTCGAGCGCGACGATGAGACGGTCTCTTGGGTCGATCGGCACGCGTTACTCTCCCTGGCGCAAATACATCATTCCACGACCCGCGCCAGCTCGATGAGGCGCGACAGCTGGGCGTGAAACCTGTTGGCGAGATGGGTATCGGCGATGTTGCCCATCTCGTCAAAGGCCTCGTCGTCGCCGGCGATGGCGAGCTGCTCGGGGATCACCAGCGCGCCGCAGCCGATCTCGAGAATCTGCCGCAGCGCCTGCAGCGAATGGAGGCCGCCGGATGGCTCCGGCGACACCGAGGCGATGGCGAAGACGCGATTGCGGAACGCGGCATAGAGCGGGTCGCCCTTCTCGCGCACGCGCGATACCCAGTCGATGGCGTTCTTGAGAAGCGGCGTGACCGAGGCGGAATAATCCGGGCTGGCGATGAACACGCCGCGGTGCGCCATGATCATGTGCTTGAGCTTGTAGGCAGCGTCGGGCGGGCCGCTGCGCGCCTCGAGGTCCGGATCGTAAAGCGGCAGCGCATAGTCCTGCAGCGATATGCGCGTCACCTCGATATCGAGCAGCGTCAATTCCTTCGCCGCCAAAGCCGCGAGCTTCGCGTTGTGCGAGCCGATGCGGGTCGATCCCGCGAAAGTGAGGATTTTCGGCGCAGGCATGCGGCTAATTTACTCTGTCATCACCGGGCTTGTCCCGGTGATCTCGCTTAGGCGGGCACTGTGCGTCCCTAAGCGAGATGGCCGGGTCGAGCCCGGCCATGACAGGAAAAATCAAACGGCGCGATAGGTCCAGACCCGCGCCGGCGGCACGTTGAGCCAGATCAGCTCCGACGGCTTGCCGGTGAGGCCATGCAGGTCCTTCGGGATCGGCGAGCCGACGGCATAGGTGAACTGGACGAAGGGCGCATCGGGCTTCAAGAGCGCCATGGCGTCGGAGATGAGCCGCAGGCGCGTGCGCAGCGGCTTGGTCATCAGCGGCAGGCCGGACACGACCGCGGCGGCCGGCTCGCGCACAATGCCTTCAAGCAGGCGGCGCAGGCGATAGGCATCGCCCTGCACAACGGTGGCTTCCGGGTAGCGCGTGCGCAACAGACGGCAGAAATCGGGATCGAACTCGACCAGGATCAGACGCTTGGGATCAATGCCGCGCTGGACCAGCGCTTCGGTCACCGGGCCGGTGCCGGGCCCGAGCTCGATCACCGGGCCGCTGGATTCCGGATCGACGCACTTGGCCATGCGGCGCGCCAGCGGCTTGCCGGACGGCATCACCGCGCCGGTGCGCAGCGGCCTTTCGAACCAGGTTCGGAGAAACTGCACCTCGTCGTCGAGACGAAGCGGCTTCTTGATGACGCGGGCGACTGGATGGGGTTGCATTGCTAGTGGGCACCCGGGCCGGGCGAGGAACTGCCCGATATTGTCATGTAACAGTTACGGGGTATAGGGCACCCGTGGATGGCGCTCAAGCCGGTCAGGCCGAATAGCTGCCCCGATTTCCGAGCCCGTCCAGAAACGTCCGGACCCGGCTGAGGAAGCCGGACGATTCAGGCTGGGTATGGTCGGACGAGAGCTTTTCGAACTCGGCCAGCAATTCCTTTTGCCGCTTGGTCAGCTTCTGCGGCGTTTCCACTGCAACCTGAACGTACAGGTCGCCGGTTTGTTTCGACCTCAGTACCGGCATACCCTTGCCGGTGACACGGAAGCGCGACCCCGACTGGGTACCGGCCGGTATTTTGACCTTGGCCTCGCTACCGTCGATGGCGGGCACCTCGATCTCGCTGCCGAGCGCCGCGGTCACCATCGAGATCGGCACCCGGCAGTGCAGGTCGGCGCCGTCGCGCTGATAGAGCTCGTGCGGCTCGAGCGAGAGGAAAATATAGAGGTCGCCCGGCGGGCCACCGCGAACGCCGGCCTCGCCTTCGCCGGACAGGCGAATGCGGGTGCCATCCTCGACGCCGGCCGGGATGTTGACCTGCAAAGTGCGCTCGCGCGTCACGCGGCCAGCGCCCGAGCAGGCCGAGCAAGGATCGTCGATCACCTGGCCGCGGCCATGGCAGGTCGGGCAGGTGCGCTCCAGCGTGAAGAAGCCCTGGGCATGACGCACCTTGCCGGCGCCGCCGCAGGTCGAGCAAGCCTTCGGCTTGGTGCCGGCCTTGGCACCGGTGCCGGAGCAGACTTCGCAGGTCACCGAGGTTGGAATTCTGACCTGCGCGTTCTTGCCGGCGAAGGCTTCCTCGAGCGTGATCTCCATGTTGTAGCGAAGATCGGAGCCGCGCTCGCGGCCCGAGCCGCCGCCGCGCCGGCCGCTCATGCCGAACAGGTCTTCGAAAATGTCGGAGAAGGTCGAGGCGAAATCGGCGCCGAAGCCGTGATGACCGCCGCCACCGCCCTGCTCGAAGGCGGCGTGGCCGAAGCGGTCATAGGCGGCGCGCTTGTCGCCGTCCTTGAGGACGTCGTAGGCCTCGTTGAGTTCCTTGAACTTGTGCTCGCAGTCCTTGTCGCCCGGATTGCGGTCCGGATGATGCTGCATGGCGAGCTTGCGGAAAGCGGCCTTCAGCTCGACTTCCGTGCAGGTGCGCGAGACGCCGAGCACCTCGTAATAGTCGCGCTTAGACATGCCAATCCTGCCTTTGACCTATCTCCTCATCCCGAGGGCGATCCGCAGCATCGCGTCTCGAAGGATGAGGCCCCCATCTGGATAGGTATAAACAATTTGGCCCCCATGCTTCGAGCCTCGCTCGGCATGAGGGCCATTGTACGCTTCATCAGGCCGACTTCTTGCCGCCCTTGTCGTCGTCGACTTCGGTGAACTCCGCGTCGACCACGTCATCATCTTTCTTGGCGGCATCGCCATCGCCGGCGCCACCCGTCTGCGCCTGCTGGTAGATGGCTTCGCCGAGCTTCATCGAGGCCTGCGCCAGCGCATTGGTCTTCTGCTGGATCGCGTCGGAGTCGTCGCCCTTCAAGGCTTCCTTGAGGTCGGCGATCGCGTTCTCGATGGCGCTGCGGTCGGCTTCGGCGAGCTTGGCGCCGTGTTCGGTGAGCGCCTTCTCGGTCGAGTGGACCAGCGCCTCGCCGTGGTTCTTGGCTTCGACCGCGGCCTTGCGCTTCTTGTCTTCCTCGGCGTGAGACTCCGCGTCCTTGACCATCTTTTCGATGTCGGCTTCGGACAGACCGCCCGAGGCCTGGATGCGGATCTGCTGTTCCTTGTTCGTCGCCTTGTCCTTGGCGGACACGTTGACGATACCGTTGGCGTCGATGTCGAATGTCACTTCGATCTGCGGCATGCCGCGCGGCGCCGGCGGAATGCCGACGAGATCGAACTGACCGAGCATCTTGTTGTCGGCCGCCATTTCGCGCTCGCCCTGGAAGACGCGGATGGTCACCGCGTTCTGATTGTCCTCGGCGGTCGAGAAGGTCTGCGACTTCTTGGTCGGGATCGTGGTATTGCGGTCGATGATGCGGGTGAACACGCCGCCCAGCGTTTCGATGCCGAGCGAAAGCGGGGTCACGTCGAGCAGCAGCACGTCCTTGACGTCGCCCTGCAGCACGCCGGCCTGAATGGCGGCGCCGATGGCAACGACCTCATCCGGGTTGACGCCCTTGTGCGGCTCCTTGCCGAAGAACTGCTTCACGACTTCCTGCACCTTCGGCATGCGCGTCATGCCGCCGACCAGGACCACTTCGTTGATCTCGCTCGCGGTTACGCCGGCATCCTTCAGCGCCTTGCGGCAGGGCTCGATCGTCTTCTGGATCAGGTCATCGACCAGAGCCTCGAGCTTGGCGCGCGTGAGCTTGATCGTCAGATGCTTCGGACCGGAGGCGTCCGCCGTGATGAACGGCAGGTTGACCTCGGTCTGCGTCGTCGACGACAGCTCGATCTTGGCCTTTTCAGCGGCTTCCTTGAGACGCTGCAGCGCGAGCTTGTCCTTGCGCAGGTCGATACCCTGCTCTTTCTGGAACTCGGCCGCGAGATAATTGACGAGGACCATGTCGAAGTCTTCGCCGCCCAGGAACGTGTCGCCGTTCGTGGACTTCACTTCGAACACGCCGTCGCCGATCTCGAGCACCGAGATATCGAAGGTGCCGCCGCCGAGGTCGTAGACGGCGATGATGCCCTGCTTCTGCTTGTCGAGGCCATAAGCGAGCGCGGCCGCGGTCGGCTCGTTGATGATGCGGAGGACTTCAAGACCCGCGATCTTGCCGGCGTCCTTGGTCGCCTGGCGCTGCGCGTCGTTGAAATAGGCGGGAACGGTGATGACGGCCTGATCGACCTTCTGGCCGAGATGGGCTTCGGCCGTTTCCTTCATCTTCTGCAGGATGAAAGCCGAGATCTGCGAAGGCGAATACTGCTTGCCTTCCTCTTCGACCCAGGCATCGCCGTTCGAGGCCTTGGAAATCTTGTAGGGGACGAGCTTCTTGTCCTTCTCGACCATCGGGTCGTCGAAGCGGCGGCCGATGAGGCGCTTGACCGCGAAGATCGTCTTTTCGGGATTGGTGACCGCCTGGCGCTTGGCCGGCTGGCCGACAAGTCGCTCACCGTCGTCCGTGAATGCGACGATCGATGGCGTGGTACGCATGCCCTCGGCGTTCTCGATGACCTTGGGCGTTTTGCCCTCCATCACGGCGACGCACGAATTGGTGGTGCCGAGGTCGATTCCGATGACCTTGCCCATGTTAAACACCTCTCAATTGCGGCAGACCGGACGGGCCTCTGAAACCCTTGGATTTGCCCTTGGGTTATTTGGCGCCCGAAGGTGTGTCCGCGGCTCGTCCGCGAACCCCTGATCCAGCCCCCTGGATAAGCGATAACCGCCGTTTAAAGCGGCTCGAAGCTCATATAGGAGGGGCCATAGGGGCCGCAAGCGGGCCATTCACGAAAATGAGAGCGGCCGGCCCGGGTTAACGTCCTCGGCCGACCGCGAAAATGCCGTCCCCGGGCTCTATCCGTTGCCGTTCCGGCCGGGCCCGGTTAGGCAAACGGCTGGACGGTCATTCGGTACAGGACTTCAGCACCCCATGGCAGCGCAATCGACACGTCGATCCCTCGCAGTCTTCCTGGCCGGCTGTGCCGTTCTTGCGGCCTCGTTGTTAGCCTTGGCCCTGCCGGCCGCAGCCCAGACCCGCTACCCGCCGGGATTGCGGGTCGGCCTCACCGTGCCGGCCGGCATGTCGCCGTCGGCCCGTTTCCCTGGCTTCGAAGACGCCGACCGCAAGGCGGCGATCACCATCCTCGACCTGCCGCTGGCGGCGATGGAAGGTCTGGAGCGGTCGGCCCACGCCGAGGCGCAGTCCGAAGTCGACAATGTTAAGCGCGAGGCCTTCCCGTTCGAGAACGGCATGGGCGTTCTGGTGAGCGGCACCAAGACCGAGAATGGCGAGAAGGTTCACAAATGGTTTCTGATCGCCTCGTCGGCGACCGGGGCAGTGCGTGATCTGGCCACTCTGGTCAGCGTCCAGGTGCCCGACAAGGCGATGGACGTCTACAGCGACAAGGTCGTGCGCGACGCCTTGCGCAGCGTCACCTTTCGGCCCGCACCGGTCCAGGAGCAACTGGCGATGCTGCCGTTCAAGGTCGACGACCTCGCCGGCTTCCGCGTCATGTCGGTGCTGCCGGGCGGCGGCCTCATCCTGATCGACAGCGTTGACGATGACCTCACCAGCTTTCCCTATGTCATCATCGCCGTCGGCCGCGGCGCGCCGGACGCGAACAATCGCGCGCAGTTCGCCGCCGATCTGCTGTCGCAGGCGCCGCTGCGCAACATGCGTCTGAAGAGTTCGGAACCACAGCGCATCTCGAATGGCGCCGGTCATGAAATCCGCGCCCAGGCCGAAAGCGTCAACGGCAAGCCGGTGAAGCTGGTGCAGTGGGTGCGCTTCGGCGGCTCGGGTTTTCTACGCATCGTCGGCGTCGCCTCGGAAGCGCAATGGGACGGCGTGTTCAACCGATTCCGCGCCATCCGCGACAGCGTCGAGCCAAGGGGGTAGCGCGTTTCCATCGTCATGCCCCGCGAAAGCGAGGGCAGCCAGTAATCACCTGATCCGATGGCGTACAGTGGATCGCCTGCGTTCGCGGGCGATGACACGCGCTAAAACTTGATCGTGCTGCGCAGCCCCGCCACGAACGCATTCTTGATCGCCGCGCCATTGGGATCGTTCGGGTTGGCGACATTGCCGCCGGGCCGCACGATGTATTGCAGGTCCGGCTGCAGCGTCCACCACGGCGCCAGCTGCGCCGCGTAGCTGAGCTCGAACACCACTTCCTCGCTGCGGACCACCGCATTGCCCGCGTCTATATCGGCAGCGACCGCATCCTTGCTGATCTTGGCATAGGCCACGCCAAAGGTCAGGGTGTCGTCGGGACGGCCGCCGAACGGCCCTTTGAGACCGACGCCGCCATCGACATAATACGAAATCAGATTGCGATCCGACGGCGAGAAGCCACCGCGCACGAACAGGCTGAGTGCGCGCTCGCCGGTCTGCAGCACCGTCTGGTCGATGACGCCGTATAGACCCCAGTTGCCTTTATGATTGAGCGCGCCGGTCGAGGCCGGATCGCTCAGCAGCACGCGCGAACCCGTAGCGTCAACGCCAAAGCGCTGGTCGGCGAACGTATTGTTGGTCGAGTACCAGCCGCCGAGTTTATAAACAGCCGGCAGGCCGGTCGCGCCCTTGCCCTGATTGACCGCATATTGCAGTTCGCTCATCCACAGCGCACCGCCGACGAGGCCGAAGTTCAGACCGTGTTCGTTGCACTCCTGCGCGGTGACGGTGCAGTTGGTCTTGCCCGCCGGATCGCCGGCAAACACCGCGGTGAGCAGCGTGAGATTGTCGTTCAGCGTTGTCGCCAGCCGCACGCCCGGCGCCGCCAGCGGATAGGCCGGGCCGCCATTGGTGATGTCAGAGGCGAGCAAGCCGGCCCAGCCGAAGGTGCCGTTGATCAGGCCGCCCGCGGTCGGGCTGGTGATGAATTCGTCGTCGGCGGCAAGCTGGCCGATGCGCAGCGAGAAGCGTTCGGCAAAGCTCTGCTCGTACCAGGCCGTGAACAGGCGCGTGGTTGACAGCGCGTCGATATTGCTGGGGTCGGCGATGGAGCCGACATTGGCGACCGCGTTCCGGCCGCCGTCATGGATCTGATAGAGCTTGAAATGGCTCTTGGCGCCGGCGAGACCGATCAGCTTCTGCAGATCGGTATCGACCGAGAATTCGAGGCGACCTTCGTAGCTCGTGGTGCGGTTGACGCCGCCCGACATGACACCGAGCACTTCGCCGATATAAATCAGCGTGATCTCGATGCCGTAGTTTTCCTTCAGCGCCGTGCGCCGGCCGCCCCAATCGCCGGTCAGCGTCTCGCGCTCCCAGAGCGAAGGCGCAGGTTTAGCCTTGTCGGCGGCGAAGGCGCTACCGGACGCGAGAACGGACAGTGCCGTGGCGGAGACAAGCGCCGTCAAACGACGGCGCGATTTCGACGAATCAGCGCGCATAAAGCCCCCATGCCCCGGCAGCCTAGAACAAACCGTTTATTTCGCCAGTTCGGCGAGCTTGCGCAGCGCCGAGAAGTGTCGATCGTGCACCGCCGGGTTGTACAATGACCACGGCTCGGCCGCGGTGAGATACGGCGTCACCGCGGCGACGGTCTGCCTGTACTCACCATATAGCCGCGACGCTTCCGTGAAATCGTCGGTCTGCGCGGCCATGGCGATACGCCGCAATGTCAGGACCATGTCGCGCACGGCGGCGCGGGCCTTGAGCCGTTCGGCGAGGCCGCCTTCGACAGTCGTGTTCTTCTGGTCGGGGAACTTTTCGCCGACCTCGCGCCATTCGGCGCCGACCGAATCCACGGTGAGGACAATGACGTCGGCATCGCGCGCCGGAATGGCGACATCGAGCACGCCGGCGAACTGCGCCAGCTCGTCGATCTCGGCCTGCACTGTATTCTGCGTGAAGGGCTGGTCGGCATCGCCGACCGCGTCGAGATAGGCGACCAGATCGTCGCGCTCGGCCGCCGTCAGGCCGAGATCGAAGTGGCGATCGAAATGCGCCACCACATCCTCGAGTGAATCGTAACGGCCATCGTGAAAATAGGGCGCATTGAATTTGGCGTTGAGCAAGGTCTTGGTCTTGAACAAACCGCCCGAACCAATGTCGTGAACCTTGCGGTCGACAAAGGCGGCGTTGCCGACGTGACAGGTGGCGCAGCTCATGGTCGCGTCGCGGCGGAACGGCTTGTTGAACAGCGCTTCGCCGCGCCGCGCGGCATCGGGCGCCTTCGCGGTCAGCTTGCCATCCGAGGTGATCTTCTCGTTCGGCAGGAAGCTGATCTCGTTGATGTAAGTCACGAGCCCGTCGAGCACCTGTCCCGACGGCTCGGCGCCGGCGAACTCATTGACGATGACATTGCGGATGAATTCGCGCAGCGAAGCGATGCGGCCGTCATGGCCGTAGGGCGCCAGATACTTGGCGCCGCGCAGGCTCGGCGTCGTCACCGGATCGAAGACGCCGTTGTCGGCCTTGGGATTGAAGAATGGGCCTGAGGTGTCGAACGTGCCGGGCTTCACCGAATGGCCGGGCACGAACAGCTTCGCATTGCTGGCGCCCTGCTGGTGGCACGAATTGCAGCTCATGCCGGCATCGCGCGCCTTGCCGCCAAAGATGGCGGAGGATGAGAACAGCATGTCGCCGAGATTGAACAGATAGGAGCGCTTGCCGCCGGCCATCTCCATCGAGAACATCTCGGTCGGCTGGTTGAGCAATTCCTCATTCAGTTCGCTGCCGACCGGCAAGGTGGCGTCCTTGCTGACTACCGGCGTCGCGCCGGCGCTCGCGACCGCGAACAATGTGGCGGCAACCGCCGCCGACAGGATAGCTTGCTGCGCTTTCATGGTTCGCATCCGGCGTCCGGTTGACCGCTTCAGTCTTTCTTCTTCTCTTCGTCCTCATCGCCGACCTTGAACGGTTTGAGGCCGAGCTTCGGCGCCGCGGTCAGCATCAGCGCCGCGAGCTCCTCGCCGGCGATGTGCACCTTCTTGGCGTCCATGCTCTTGATGTCGGCGACACCGACCAGCTTCTTCAGGTTCTGGGTGCGCTCGTCGATGATGCCGGAAAGCTTGGCGTCCTTCTTCTTGAGCGTGTCGGCGAACACGGTGTTCCAGGCGAACTCGATGCCGGCGACGTTCTCCTGCATGTCGACGATCGAGGTCGCGGCATAGGGCGACTCGCCGCCGCCCGATTTCTCTTCGCCGACTTCGTAGGCAAGGTTGGCGGTGCCCTCGAGCAGCTTCTGCGGTGTGAAGGCGAACTTCGGCGCCTTCACCCGCTTCTCGAACTTGTCCATGTTGGCGAGCAGATCGGCGACCGGCTTGTCGAGGCCGTCGGTCTTATTGGCCGAGAACAGCACAACTTCGATGGCGTGGTAGCCTGTCTTGCCGTCCGGCCAGGCGTCGATGAGCTTGTCGAGATCGCCGAAGTAGGACGCCGTCACCGGCTCCATCGCTTCCCAGCCCTTGCGCGACTTGATCCAGGCCGCCTGCGCCGCCTTGACGTCGCCGGCCTTCACCGCGGTCTGCATTTCCTTGGCGCCGGCAATGGCCGCGCCGATGCGCTCGACGATGTAGGGCTTATAGGCCTTGATGCCGTCCTGCATCGTCGCGGCGGTGGCCGGAACAGCAAGCGCGGTAACGGCAAGCATGGCGTAACCGAACTTCGCAAGGCGCGTCGTCGTGCGGGAGGCGATGTCCATGGGCAAACTCCTAATGGTGATTGCCGGGACAGTGTTCGTTGCGGCGCACCCCGTCAACGAAAATATCATTACAAATCAATAGGTTATAACGGTTCTAATCTAGCGACAACTTGCCGCAGGCGGGTCGTCTGAAAAAACAACGGCTTAGGCTCGCGCGGTATGATCCCGCACGCGCTCATGGCCTTCATGCTCGTTGCGGAAGAGGTGCTCGTCAGCCTTCGTCAGCCGTCGGCTTCGGCGCGGCCTTCGATACACCAACCAGCGCCGGGCGCAGCACGCGCTCGCCGATCGTGTAGCCGGACTGGATCACCTGCGCGACATGACCGGGCGGCACATCGGCCGTCGGCACTTCGAACATCGCCTGATGTTTATTGGGATCGAACTTCTCGCCCTGCGGCGTGAACTGCTTGACGTTGTACTTCTCCAGCGACTTGAGCAGCTCGCGCTCGGTCAGCTCGACGCCTTCGAGAACGCTCTTCACCGCCGCATCGGCAGCGTCGCGGGCTTCCTGCGTCAGCGTGGACAGCGCGCGATTGATGTTGTCGGCGACATTGAGAACATCGCGGGCGAAACCGGTAATGCCATAGGTACGCGCGTCGGCGACCTCGCGCTCGGTGCGGCGGCGCAGGTTTTCCATCTCCGCCAGCGTGCGCAGCAGCTTGTCCTTGTACTCGGCGGCTTCTTTCTGCGCGGCGGCGAGCGGATCGCCCTGTCCGTCGTCCGGGTCGTCCGGCATCACATAGGGCTTCGGATTGGCAGGGTTCGGCGTCTGCTGCGCCGTGGCGTCCGACTTGTCGTTCTCAGCCTTACGCGCGGTCGGGTCCGTCATCGTGATCGATCCAATTCGTACTGGGAGATTTGTCCCGGATATCAGGCGTGCAGCCTCAAAAATCAAGCTTTTCGGCCCCGAACCGGGGAAAAATCCTTGAGATACGCCTATTTAGTGGCCCGCGCCGGACAAGAGCCGGCTCACGACCCGGGCCGTGTAATCGACCATCGGAATGATGCGGGCATAGTTCAGGCGGGTCGGGCCGATGACACCGATGACACCCACAATACGTCCCGCACTATCGCGGTAGGGCGCGACGATGGTCGAGGAGCCGGACAGCGAAAACAGCTTGTTTTCCGAGCCAATGAAAATGCGCACGCCATCGCCGCCCTCGGCGCGGCCGAGCAGGTCGATGACGCCGCGCTGCGTTTCCAGCGCGTCGAACAGCGAGCGCACGCGTTCGAGGTCTTCAAGCGCATGCAGGTCCTCAAGCAGATTGGCATGGCCACGCACGATGAGCTGGCGATCCTCGGTATCGCCGCCCGACCAGCTGGCAAGGCCCGCCGCGATGATCTTCTGTGTCAGCTGATCGAGTTCGGCCTGGCCTTGCGCCAGTGTCGCCTCGATCTCGGCGCGCAGGTCCGACAAGGTCTTGCCGCGGATATGCGCGTTGAGGAAATTCGCCGCCTCGATGAGCGCCGAGGTCGGCAGCCCGGCGGGCACGTTGAGCACCCGGTTTTCCACCTGCCCGTCCTCACCGACCAGCACGGCGAGCGCGCGCTCCGGCTCGAGCCGCACGAACTCGATATGCTTGAGCCGCGCATTCGCCTTGGCGGTGAGCACGACGCCGGCCGAGCGCGTCAGGCCCGACAGCATTTGCGAGGCTTCGGTCAGCACCGCCTCGACCGATTTGCCGCTGCCGGCGCCGACGACCTGCGCTTCGATGTTGCGGCGGTTCTCTTCGGTGAGATCGCCGATCTGCATCAGCGCATCGACGAAAAAGCGCAGGCCGAGTTCGGTTGGCAGCCGGCCGGCCGACGTATGCGGCGCGAAGACCAGCCCGAGATGCTCGAGATCCGACATCACATTGCGCACAGAGGCGGGCGATAGCGTGATCGGCAGGATGCGCGACAGGTTTCGCGAGCCGACGGGCTCGCCGGTGGTCAGGTAGCTCTCGACGATGGAGCGGAAAATCTCACGCGAGCGCTCATTCAGCGCCGCGAGGCTGACCTGGGAAGAACCGATCGGGACGTCGTGCGAAGCCACTGTATGCCTCCTTGACCCCGGAATTTGACCATTCACGTGGTTCTATTCAAGCCAGGCTTGCAGGATCGGGCACAACAATGCCATTTTGTCCCGGTAGCGACCCACCGGTTCGGCTTGAACAGGACGCTTTGGACCTTTGCTCACGCGGTTAACCAATCAGTGGCGGAAGCGGGCCGCGACCCTGGTAGTCGCGCTCTATGCCCTCACTTTGGTGGCGCCGACCGCGGCCTTTGCCTTCAGCAGCAGTATCGCCGCCGCCCACTGCCTCACTGCGACGGTCGATCACCACCGCTCTGCCGCGCCACAGAGCCATAGCGATCATGATGGCCACGATCATGCGACGGTGGCGCATGAGGACGCGAACCACGCCACATCCGCATCCGGCGGCAACGATCAGACTGCACCCGCCGACTGCTGCGGTCTCTTCTGCGTACCGGCCGTTACCCCGGTGGTATTCGGCGTTTTCGATGCGCAGTTTTTTGCCCTGTCGCAGTTAGCAATGCCTGCGGCCACTAGCTTGTTGGGCCAAGGCTCCGACCGCATCGACCGGCCTCCACGGAACCTCGCCGCGATTTGACCATAGCCGTCGCGTGGCGTGAACCGGCACGCGCATGCTTCATCAATCGACGGATGAGGAATTCTGATGTCCGCCCCTTCATGCGCGCGGGCCGCTGTCTTCGGACGGTGGTCGACGCTGTGCCGTCATAAGGTCCACTTACTCTCTCTTTCCACCCTGCTGCTCCTGCCGGCCTGTGCGAGTTTCTCGCCCGACGGCGGCATGAGCGTAACGGCCGATATCGCCGCGCAGCATTTAGGCAAGGATGTCGCTGCAATCCGCAGCGACGAAGATGCCGAGGTAACGCGAGCCAAGGTCGAACGCTTGCTCAAGCGGACGTTAACCGCGGACGCGGCCGTGCAGATCGCCTTGTTCAACAATCGCGGCCTGCAGGCCGCCTATAATGAGCTCGGCATCGCCGAAGCGCAGCGCGTCCAGCAATCGCTGCCCCCCAACCCCTCTATCTCGATCTCGCGGCTCACCGGCGCGGCGGAAATCGAGATCGAACGAAAGATCGCCGGCAATATTCTCGGCCTTTTGACGTTGCCGGCGCGGGCGGAAATCGCCACCGAGCGCTTCCATCGCGCGCAACTGGCCGCCGCGCTCGAAACGCTAAGCGTCGCCTCGGAAACACGAAAAGCGTTCTACCGCGCCGTGGCCGCGCGGCAGGCTGTCGGCTTGCTTGAGCAGTCAAACGAAGCTTCTTCCACGACCGCCGAGCTTGCCAAGCGCATGGGCACCAGCGGCGCGATGAACAAGCTCGATCAATCGCGGCAGCAATTGCTGCACACAGAACTGACGACCGAACTTGCGCGGGCGAAACAGCGCGCCACTTCCGAACGCGAGCGGCTGGTGCGCGCGCTCGGCCTCTCCGGCAAGGACCTCGCTTTCAAGTTGCCGGCGCGGCTGCCATCACTGCCGAACCGGCCTCCGGCCATGAAGACGGTCGAGGAAGAAGCGCTTAACAGCCGCGTCGATCTCAAGATCGCCCGAAGCGAACTCGATTCGCTGGCGAAGTCATACGGGCTCACCAAGGCCACCCGCTTCGTCAACGTGCTTGAGGGCGATTTCATCGACAAGCGAAAGGAAGAACGCGCGACCGGCGAACACTCGCACGACAGCGGTTTCGAGCTGACTTTGCAGGTGCCGCTCTTCGACTTCGGAGAGGCGCGCGTACGGGAAGCCGAGCAGACCTACATGCAGGCCGTCAACCGGCTGGCGCAGAAGGCCGTCAACGCCCGTTCGGAGGCCCGCGAGGCCTATCGCAACTATCGCACCAGCTACGATGTAGCGGCGCGTTACCAGCGTGACGTCCTGCCGCTGCGCAACACGATCTCCGAAGAACTGATGCTTCGCTACGGCGCGATGCAAGTCGACGTTTTCGCCTTGCTCACGGAGGCGCGGCAGAGAATCGCCGCCAACGCCAACGCCGTCGACGCACTGCGCGACTTCTGGCTCGCCAGCGCCGACCTGCAGGCGGCCGTAATCGGCGGCGGCGGCGCGCCAAGCGACTCATCATCCAGCACAACCGCCATGGCCGGCGCCGGCGAGCCGGCCGGCCATTGAACGGAGCGACATCATGATCACACGACGCAATCTCATCGGCACATCGGCTGTTCTCGCCGGCGCCGCTGCCATCAGCGGCCGCGCGCAGGCCGCTTCGATCCCCGAAGCCGTTACAACGACGTCGCCGGCCATGCAGCCGCCGCGCGCACCGGCCAGCGGCCCGGCCTATCAGCCGGTCGTCACGCTGAACGGCTGGTCCCTGCCCTGGCGCATGAACGGCGACTGGAAGGAGTTTCATCTCGTCGCCGAGCCGGTCGAACGTGAACTGTCTCCCGGCATGACCGCAAGGCTGTGGGGCTATAACGGCCAATCGCCAGGGCCGACGCTCGAATTCGTCGAAGGCGATAAAGTACGCATCTTCGTCACCAACAAATTGCCCGAGCACACCACGGTGCACTGGCATGGCTTCGTGTTGCCGAACGGCATGGATGGCGTCGGAGGACTGACGCAGCCTCACATCAAGCCGGGCCAGACTTTTGTTTACGAGTTCGTCGTCAAGCGCAGCGGCACGTTCATGTATCATCCGCACGCCGACGAGATGGTGCAGATGGCGATGGGCATGATGGGCTTCATCGTCGTGCATCCACGCGACCCGCAGGAGCGGCGCGTCGATCGCGACTTTGTTTTCCTTTTAAGCAGCTTCGACATCGATCCCGGTACGTCGTTGCCGAAGGTCATGACCATGACCGACTTCAATCTGTGGACCTGGAACACGCGCGTGTTTCCGGGCATCGATTCGCTGGTGGTCCGCAAAGGTGATCGCGTGCGCATACGCGTCGGCAACCTCACCATGACCAACCACCCGATCCATCTGCATGGACCGCATTTCGAAGTGGTCGGCACGGACGGCGGCTGGGTCCGCGAGAGCGCACGCTGGCCGGAAGTGACGACGGACATTCCGGTTGGCGGCATGCGCGCGATCGAGTTTACCGCCGAGGAACCCGGCGATTGGGCCATTCATTGCCACAAGTCGCATCACACGATGAACGCCATGGGCCATGACGTGAAGACTTTCATCGGTACGCCCCAGAAAGACCTCACCAAGGCTGTTCGAAAACTGTTCCCTGACTACATGCCGATGGGCTCCGAAGGCATGGCGGAGATGGGCTCGATGGAAATGCCAATGCCTGACAACACACTGCCGATGATGACCGGCTTCGGCCAGTTCGGACCGCTGGAAATGGGCGGCATGTTCTCGGTCGTCAAAGTGCGCGAGGGCCTCGCGCGTGACGATTACAACGACCCCGGCCCCTACAAGCATCCGCCGGGCACTGTTGCGTACGAGTTCAAGGGCGACGTGCCGGACGCCACGCGCCGCAGCGATGTGCCCGCCAAGTCGAACAATGTCGAACTCTCGGTCGTGAAACCGGGATCGAAAAGCCACAGCAATCATTGAAGGAGCAGGAAATGAAATCTCTCGTACTCTCGATCGCCGCGGCGCTGGCCGTCACCGTTGCGGGAATCTCGGCCGCCGGCGCCCACGGCGAAGCCTACTCGGCCGGGGCGCCCGGCAATCCAAAGAAACCTGCGCGCACCGTCACCGTCATCATGACCGACAAGGACGGAGTCATGAAGTATGAGCCCAACAGTGTCACGGTGAAAAAGGGCGAACAGATTCGCTTCATCCTGGAGAACAAGGGTGAGGTGAAGCACGAGTTCATTCTGGCAAGCATGCAGGACAACAAGAAGCATGGCGAACTAATGAAGAAGTTTCCGCATATGGAGCATGACGAGCCGAACTCGAAGAGTCTCGAGCCCGGCCAGAAAGCGGAAATTCTCTGGCAGTTCACAAAATCGGGCACGTTCGAATTCGCCTGCCTCATTCCCGGCCACTACGAAGCCGGCATGCACGGCACCGCGAGCGTCAAGTAATTCATCAACCGAAGGAGACTGACATGAAGAAACTCGTTCTGACCCTGGCGCTGTCCGCTCTGCTCGGCGCCTCGCCCGCCCTGGCGCAGACCGCACTGATCGACGGCACCGTGACCAAGGTCGACGCCTCGGCCAGCAAGATCACGATCAAGCATGGTCCGATCAAGAAGTTCGACATGGACGAAGGCATGACCATGGTCTTCGCCGTGAAAGACAAGAGCCTGCTCGACAAAGCCAAAGTCGGCGACAAGATCAAGTTCGACGCGGAAAACGTCAACGGCCAGTTCGTCGTGACAAAGATACAGAAGTAAGCCGCGGAGCTGATTGCACCCCATCGTCTCAGGCAGAAGGGCGGCGCAACAATTTACACATTCAAACGTTGTGTTAGCCGCCCTTCGCGCCCCCCCCGACGGGGACTTCGGCCCATCACGGAGATTGTCAATGACTTACTATTTCTCGAAATCGATCGACGCGCCCTTCGATCAAGCAGTCGAAAGAACGATCGCAGCGTTGAAGTCCCGTGGCTTCGGCGTTCTCACGAAGATAGACGTGAAGGCAACCCTTAAGGAAAAGATTGGAGCGGAGTTTCGCCCGTATACAATTCTAGGCGCCTGCAATCCGACGATGGCGCATCAGGCACTGCAGGCCGAAGACAAGATCGGGACGATGCTACCGTGCAACGTGATCGTTCAGGAAATCGACGGCAAGAGCGAGGTCGCCGCCGTGGACCCGGTGGCGTCGATGCAGGCAATCGAGAACGATGCTCTCGCGACTATTGCCGGTAAGGTCCGGGACGAGCTCAAGGCGGCCATTCAGTCACTCTGACAATCCAACGACGAAGAAACCATCGCAATGAATAGCTGAAGAAATGCAACGGCAACGCGCACGGAAATTCAGCCGTGCCATAGCGGGGACACAGCAAATGCTCAGCAGACGTACGTTCGTTGCCGCCGCCGCAATGGCCGGCCTCGGCTTTCGAAGCGGTATTTCGTACGGTCAGAATTCAGGCGCGATGACGCCATTGCCGGTCCCCCAACTGATCGATCCGCAGGCGAGCGGCGGAAAGCTCTCATTGACTATCAGCCGCGGCACGCATGCCTTTCTTCCGGGCAAGCCGGTCCGCAGTTTCGGCTACTCGGCTCCGGTGCTTGGACCCGCGCTTCGTCTCCGGCGCGGTGAGACGACGGAAATTTCAGTCCAAAACAAGATGGACGAGCCGACAACGGTTCATTGGCATGGTTTGCTGATCCCTGGCGCTGTGGATGGCGGGCCTCACAATGTGATCCGGCCGGGGCAAAGATGGACCGCAAGGCTTGCGATCGATCAACCCGAAACGACCGCGTGGTTCCATCCGCATCCGCATGGCGCCACCGCAGCGCAGGTCTATTCCGGCCTTGCCGGGCTGTTGCTGATTGAGGACTCGTCTGGCGAGCGCCTGGAATTGCCGCGCCAATATGGCGTCGACGACCTGCCTATAATTATGCAGGATCGCGCGTTCGATGACGATGGTTCGCTGCTCTACGATCCCGGTCCGATGGACATCATGGCCGGCTTTCGCGGCGAGACTTTGATCGTCAACGGTGTCGTCAAGCCTGTCGCTCGTGTACCGGCCGGCCTTGTCCGCCTCCGTCTCCTCAACGGCGCCAACGCCAGGTTTTTCGAACTGCAGTTCTCGGACTCACGCACCTTCCACGTCATAGCATCGGATGGAGGATATCTGCCGGCGCCCGTGCCGCTGCAGCAGCTGATCCTCGCTCCCGGCGAGCGCTATGAAGTTCTGGTCGATTTCGCCAACGGACAGCGGACAACGCTATTGACTGGAGCCGATCGTAACGTCCCGATGATGGGCATGATGATGGGCGGCGCCATGCCTGCAGAAGGCGGGGCACTTGTAACCTTCGAAACCGACGTCTCGCTGCCGGTCGCGGCAACAATGCTTCCAAAAGCACTCGTGCCGGTCCCCGCGATCGACCAAGCGAAAGCCGTCAGAACCCGGCAGTTCTTTCTCAATGACATGATGATGCGGGGCATGATGGGCGGAGGGATGATGGGTGGCCGGGGTGCCGGCCCGGCGATGGGTATCAACGGCAGGCCGTTCGACATGGGCCGCATTGATGCAGACGTTCGAAAAGACACGGTCGAGCTCTGGCAGATCGGCTCTCACATGATGAGCCACCCGTTCCACGTCCACGGCACGCAGTTCCAGATCCTGTCGATGAACGGGCAAAGGCCGCCGGCCTACATGCGAGGCTGGAAGGACACGGTTATCGTCGCCCGGGAAGCCGAGATCCTTGTGCCCTTCTCGCAACCGGCGTCGGCAGATAACGCGTTCATGTTTCATTGCCACATCCTCGAACACGAGGACGCGGGCATGATGGGGCAATACACCTGCGCCTGATCGCGACATCGAACAGTCCGCTTGCCGCAACCGGCGGCGCCTCCTAAAAGCTTGTCAGAACAAGCCGAACAGGAGAGCCGAATGCGCCCGAGCCAGCGCCAACCCGACGAAATGCGCGCCGTGTCGCTGGAACGGGGCGTCGTCAAATACGCCGAGGGCTCCTGTTTCGTGAAATTCGGCGAGACCCATGTGCTGGTGACCGCCAGCCTCGAGGAACGCCTGCCGCCGTGGCTCAAGGGCCAGGGCCGCGGCTGGGTCACCGCCGAATACGGCATGTTGCCGCGCGCCACCCACAGCCGTACCCGCCGCGAGGCCGCCTCCGGCAAGCAGGGCGGCCGCACCGTGGAAATCCAGCGCCTGATCGGCCGCTCGCTGCGCACCATCGTGGATCTGGTGGCGCTCGGCGAGCGCCAGATCACCATCGACTGCGACGTCATCCAGGCCGACGGCGGCACCCGCACCGCCTCGATCACCGGCGCCTGGGTCGCGCTCGCCGACTGCCTCGCCTGGATGAAGGCGCGCGACATGTTCAAGGGCGAGGCCAAGGTGCTGCGCGATCACGTCGCCGCGGTGTCGTGCGGCGTATTCCGCGGCACCGCGGTGCTCGATCTCGATTACGCCGAGGATTCCGAAGCCGACACCGACGCCAATTTCGTCATGACCGGCAGCGGCAACATCGTCGAAGTGCAAGGCACCGCCGAGAAGGAGCCCTTCAGCGAAGAACAGCTGCTCGCGCTGCTGGCGCTGGCGCGCAAGGGCACCGGCAAGCTGGTCGAACTGCAGAAGATGGCGGTCGGCTAGTGGCGCATCGCCAGCTCGAAGGCTCGGTTGTCATCGCCACGCATAATCCCGGCAAGCTCGCCGAGATGCGCGATCTGCTCGCGCCTTATGGCATCGCCGCGACATCGGCGGCAGAGCTCAATCTGGCTGAGCCGGACGAGACCGGCACGACCTTCGCCGCCAATGCGCGCATCAAGGCGATGAGCGCGGCCAAGGCAACGGGACAGCCTGCCTTCGCCGACGACTCCGGGTTGTGCGTCGATGCGCTCGGCGGCGAGCCCGGCATCTATTCGGCGCGCTGGGCCGGGCCGAACAAGGATTTCCGGGCGGCGATGAATCAGATTCAGACGCTGCTGGTGGAGAAAGGCGCGACGTCGCCGCAGCAGCGCCGCGCGCATTTCATTGCCGCGCTGTGCATCGCCTGGCCGGACGGTCACGTCGAGGAGGTCGAAGGCCGCGTCGATGGTGTCATCGTCTGGCCGCCACGGGGAACCGCGGGCTTCGGCTACGATCCGTTGTTCCTTCCCGACGGCTTTGAGCGCACCTTCGGCGAGATGACCGCCGACGAAAAGCACGGCCTGCCGCCGAAAGGCATGGGCCTGTCGCATCGCGCCCGCGCTTTCGTGATGCTGGCAGAGAAGTGTTTGCGCGCGCAAAATCGCTAAAATTTTAAATACTTGTCCGCAGCGAAATCGCGGTTTTGCTGGCCGGGGCGCACGGCGCGGCCTATATTGTTTACATGTCGTTAACCAATACCGTCGCGCCCGATCAGGACTTCGCCGTCTACGTCCACTGGCCGTTCTGCCTGTCGAAGTGTCCGTACTGCGACTTCAACAGCCATGTGCGTCATGGCGGTTACGATGAGACGCGTTACCTCGCCGCCATCCAGGCCGAACTCGCCAGCACCGCGGCGCGCATCGGGCCGCGCACCGTGTCATCGGTGTTCTTCGGCGGCGGCACGCCGTCGCTGATGCAGCCCTCGACCGTCGAAGGCATCATCAACACCATCGGCAAGCACTGGACGCTGAAAAACGACGCCGAGATTTCGCTCGAAGCCAACCCGACCAGCGTTGAGGCGACGCGGTTCCGCGGCTATCGCTCAGCCGGCGTCAACCGCGTGTCGCTCGGCGTGCAGGCGCTTGACGATCAGTCGCTGAAGGAGCTTGGCCGCCTGCACACGGCGCAGGAAGCCCTTGCCGCCATCGCGGTGGCGCGCTCGATCTTCGATCGCTACTCGTTCGATCTCATCTACACGCGGCCGCGGCAGACGCTGGAAGGCTGGGCGATCGAACTCAACCGCGCCATCGCGGAAGCCGCCGAGCATCTGTCGCTCTATCAGCTCACCATCGAGCCGGGCACGCCGTTCTTCGGCCTGCACAAGGCCGGCAAGCTCATCATGCCGGAAGAAGGCCTAGCGCGCGATCTGTTCGATCTGACGCAGCAGGTTTGCGCCGATGCCGGCCTGCCCGCTTACGAAGTCTCCAATCACGCGCGGCCGGGCGCCGAGTGCCGGCACAATCTCGTCTACTGGCGCGGCCATGAATATGCCGGCGTCGGTCCCGGCGCGCATGGCCGCCTCAACGTCGATGGCCGCCGCTACGCCACCGAGACCGAGCGCAAGCCGGAGGCCTGGCTCGATCTCATCGACGCCAATGGAATCGGCCTTACCGTCGATGAGAAACTGCAACCCGGCGAAGTCGCCGATGAATTCCTGCTGATGGGGCTGCGTCTCGTCGAGGGCATCGACCCCAAGCGCTTTGCCGCGTTGTCCGGACGCACGCTCGATCCCGGCCGGCTGGCGTTTCTGATGGATGGCGGCGCGGTCGAAACCATGGCCAATGGCCGCCTGCGCGTCACGCCCTCGGGCTTCCCGCTGCTCGATGCGGTGGTGGCTGATCTCGCGGCGTAGCCACCGCAGTCATTCCGGAACACGCGTCAGCGCGTATCCGGAATCCAGCGACACTCTCAATTGCATCTGGATTCCGGGTTCGCGAGCCGTGCTCGCGCCCCGGAATGACCGCGTCTCTTAAAACGCCTTCGGCGCCGGGCTGACCGGCTGGCCGCCGCCGGGCGCGACGCGCAGCACTGCAAGGCCGCGCTCATTGGTGCCGTCGCTCTTGAAGCGGAACACGCCGTCGATGCCGGCAAAGCCGGAGCCGTTGGTGAGGATCTGCTCGCTGAAGCGCTGCGCGCCTTGCGTCTTAACCAGCGCCGCGACCAACGCCACCGCGTCATAAGCGAGCGTCGCCGTGCGCACCGGCTCCTGACCGTAGCGCGAGCGGTAGCGCTGCGCGAAGCTGCGGAAGCCTGCATTGTCCGGCGCCGCGTACCAACCGCCGGCCAGAGCCTGCGTCTCGAAAATGCGCTGTTCGTCCCACAGGCCGGTGCCGAGCAACTGCACGCGCTTGAGATTGACGTTGTTCGCCGCGAGCTGCTGCACGACCTGCGGCACGGCGTCGGCGCCGTCCGGAATGAAGATCGCGTCAGCGCGGTTCGACGCCTGCGCGATGCGGCGCACGGCCTCGCCCATGCGCGCCGGATCAAGCGGATATTTCTCCAGCGCAATGACGCGGCCGCCGCGGCGCGCCACTTCCTGCTGGAACGCAGCTTCGATCACCGCGCCATAGGCGTTGTCCGGCAGCAGCGCCGCGAAGGAGCGCTTGCCGCGCGAGATGGAGAAATCGACGATGCGCTTGACGTCCGACTCCGGCAGGAAGCTCAGGAGATAGACACCGCGCGCGGCGACGCTGGCGTCGGTCGAGAAGGCGATGACCGGGATGTTGCGCTGGCGCGCGACACCGCCCACCGCGCTGACCGACTGCGCGAACAGCGGCCCGATGATAATCTCGGCGCCTTCGGCCAGCGCCTGCTGCGCGGCGGCCTGCGCGCCCTGCGGCGTGCCGCCGTCATCCTTCACCAGGAGCTGAATGTTCGGCTCCTTGAATTCGGCGAGCGCCATTTCGGCGGCGTTCTTCATCGAGATCGCTGCGATGCCGGCATTGCCCTGCGCCGACAATGGCAGGATCAGGCCAACGCGAATCTGGCCGGCGCCGATCTGCGCGGGCTGTACCGGTTCGCCGGCGGTAGGCGCCTCGCCGCCGAGACGGTCAAGCGCCCCACCCGTACAGGCGGCCAGAAAAAGGGAGAGCGCGGCGGCCAATGCCACCCCGCCGAAACTGCGCCGTGTTGCCCCCGAAGTGTCAGCCTGCCGTGCCAATAACCCCGTTCCCTCGTCCCGTGCGGATTTCCGCCAAGTCGTAACCCCTAACGTCCATTTTGTCCCGCAAAAGTTAAGATGATGAAAAGCCGAGAGAATTTGGCAAATCGCCGCGCCGTTTTCCGGCCGGCCGGTACTGGGCGGGAAATGCTGCGCAAAATCGCTGCACAACGGGCCCGCTTCACCGGCGCGGCGGGCTAGAGTGCCGGCATGACCGGGCGGACCACATCGCGGCGCTATGCGCCTTTTGGCAGCGACATCGAGGCGCCGGCGCTCGAGCCGGGCCTTTATCTGGTGGCGACGCCGATCGGCAATCTGGGCGACATCAGCCTGCGGGCGCTGGCAACGCTCGCCGCCGCCGACCTGATCGCCTGCGAGGACACCCGCGTCACCCGCAAGCTCACCGAACGTTATGGCATCGCGACGCCGCTGACGGCCTACCACGAGCATAATTCGGACGAGGCGCTACCGAAGATTCTGACGCGGCTCGACGAAGGTCAGGCGGTGGGGCTGGTGTCGGACGCCGGTACACCCTTGGTGTCCGATCCCGGCTATCGCCTGGTGCGCGCCGCGGTCGAGGCCGGCCACAATGTGACGACGGTGCCCGGGGCTTCGTCGGCATTGGCGGCGCTGTCGCTGTCAGGCTTGCCGAACGACCGCTTTCTGTTCGAGGGCTTTTTGCCGCCGAAGCAGGCGGCGCGACAGAAGCGCATTGGCGAACTTGCTTCCATCCCGGCAACACTGATCGTGTTCGAAACCGGACCGCGTCTGGCCGCTTCGCTGGCCGATCTCGCCGCAGGGCTCGGGACCCGTGAGGCCGCGGTGTGCCGCGAGCTCACCAAGCTGCACGAGGAAGTTCGGCGCGCGCCGCTGCAAACGTTGGCGGACCACTATGCCGGCGACGCCGAGACACGCGGCGAAATCGTCATTGTCATCGCGCCGCCGCCGGAGCAGCAAACCGCCGACGATGACATCGACGCCATGCTGCGCGACGCGCTCGCGCGCGTGTCGGTGAAGGATGCGGTCGGCGAGGTCGCTTCGGCCACGGGCCGCGCGCGGCGCGATGTCTACCAGCGCGCGCTCGAGTTGAGCAAAGACCAGGGCCATTGATCATGGCCAAGGACGACAGCCCGTCGCCTCCACTGCCACGCAATCCGCGTGTGCCGGGCCTACGCTCCAAGGCGCAGAAGGCCGAAGCCAGTCCAGAGCGCCAGGCCGCGTTCAACCGCGGGATCTCGGCGGAGAGCCTCGCCGCGGCATGGTTGATCGGCAAGGGCTATCGCATCCTGTCGCGCCGCTTTCGCTCGGGTGCCGGCGAGATCGACATCGTCGCCGGACGGCGGCACACCATCATCTTCGTGGAAGTGAAGGCGCGCGGCTCGCTCGACGAGGCCGCCGAGTCGGTGACGCCGCGCCAGCGCGCGCGCATCGCCGCCGCCGCCGAGATCTGGCTGGCGCAGCATCCCAAGGTGACGTTCAGGGATTTGCGCTTCGACGCCATCCTGATTGCACCCGGCAAGCTGCCGCAGCATATCCAGGGCGCGTTCGAGCTCTAGTTTGCGCTACGCGCTCAACCGCTCGAAGAACTGATCGACCTGCGAGCGGATGCGGTGCGCGACCTGGCCGAGATCGTCGGCAACCGCCTTCACCGTGCCGGCGCTAACGCGGGTGTCGGCGGTCGCGGTGCCGACCAGATTGACTTCCTTGGCGGTCTCGATGGTGCGCTGCGCCGCGGTCTCGACGCTGCGCGCAATCTCGCTGGTCGCGGCCCCCTGCTCCGTCACCGCCGCGGCGATCGCACTCGAGATGTTGCCGATCTCGCGGATGGTCTGCTCGATGGTGCTGATCGCCGTAATCGACGTCGTCGTCGCACGCTGCATGCCAGCGATCTGAGCGCTGATCTCTTCGGTGGCGCGGCTGGTCTGGCCCGCCAGCGCCTTCACCTCACCGGCGACCACGGCAAAGCCGCGCCCGGCTTCGCCCGCCCGCGCCGCTTCAATGGTGGCGTTGAGCGCCAGCAGGTTGGTCTGTTCGGCAATATCGGTAATCAGCTTGACGACATCGCCGATGCGCGCCGCGGCTTCGCCAAGCTCCTTCACCGCCAGATTGGTCTGCCCGGCTTCGCTGACTGCCTTGGAGGCGATCGCATTCGACTGTGCGACCTGACGGTCGATTTCATTGACGGACGCGGACAACTGGTCGGCTGCCGAGGCAATGTCACGAACATTGGCTGAAGCTTCCGACGAAGCATGCTCGGCGCGCGCGGTCTTGGCAGTTGCGTCATCCGCGGCTCTGGCGAGTTGGGTCGAGGCCGCCAGCATCTGATCGGAAATCTGCCCCAGCTCCGACAAGGTCATTTCGACATCGCTGGAGAAGCGGGTGATCTCCTGGTTGATCTCGCGCTGGCGGGCGGCGCGAGCCTCGGCGTCCTGCACCACGGTCTGGTTCAGCTCGCGGTTATGCAGCATCGCGCGATGGAAGACCTCGATCGAGCGCGCCATGGCGCCGATCTCATCCTGGCGGCCGCTGAACGGGATGGATGTGATCTGCGCGCCGCCGGCGACCGCCTCGGTCACGCGCGTGATTGCCGTAAGCGGCTTGACGATGCCGCGTGCGATGAAGAGCAAGGCGATGGTGGCTAAGGCGGCCAGCGCAGCAAACAACGCCAGCCACCAGATACCCTGGTCGATATCGCCGTTGATCCGGCTATAGACCTGATCGGCCCGCGTCGCGTAGTGCTCGGACAGCGCGTTCAAATCGGCGTTGAGCGCCTTGCGGGCGTCGCGGCTCGCCTCGCCCCATTCACGCGCGGCCTGCGGATTGACCTCGGTTGTCAGACGCACCAGCTCGCGCCGGTAAGCGACGAATTCCGCGACGCGCTTGGAAAAGCGTTCGAACAAGGCAGCATCGTCCGGGCCGACGGTCTTCCGCCACTCGACCATCAGGTTTTCGATCCGGGCCAGGAAGGAATTGAGGCCGTCGACGAACTGCTTCCGGGCGGGATCCTCGTTAGGCATGTAGATGCCGCGGGATTCGGCGACCACTGCGTAGATCAGGCCGTTGATGCGCTCGATGTTCTGAGTGCCCGAAATGGCCGATTCGTAACTGTCACTAAGGGCGGCATAGTGCCGGGCGTTGACGATCGCAGACCCCGACAGCGCCAGTGCGGTGATGGCCATCAAGGCGAAGATCGCATAGAGCTTGGCGGCGATCGAAAGCTTCGGCAAAGTCACTTGCGGCCCCATTCAGCGCGGCATAGATCGTGGGTTGCCGCATACTCGCCGCAATATGTTAACTTTCTGTTTTCCTTAACCTTTGGTGGCGTGGCCAGAGGCTGCCGGGAAGTCCCCACATGACGCTCAAAGTTGCCGTGCAGATGGATCCGATCGAACGGATCAACATCAAAGGCGATTCGACCTTCGCTCTGCTGCTCGAGGCCCAGGCCCGCGGATATTCGCTCAGCTATTACACCCCGGACCGCATGGCGCAGGTGGGCGACCGGCTGTTCGCCCGGGTCGAGCCGCTGACGGTCCGCGACAAGGCCGGCGACCACTTCACCCTCGGCGAGGCCGAACGGACGCCGCTCGACTCCTTCGACGTCATCCTGCTGCGCCAGGACCCGCCCTTCGACCTGTCCTACATCACCACCACGCACATGCTGGAGCGCATCCACCCCAGGACATTGGTGGTGAACGACCCGGCCGAAGTGCGCAACGCGCCGGAGAAGGTGCTCGTCACCAGCTTCCCGCAATTGATGCCGCCGACCTTGATCACCCGCGACAAGGAAGAGATCAAAGCCTTTCGCGCCGAGCACCAGGACATCGTCATGAAGCCGCTCTACGGCCATGGCGGCGGCGGCGTGTTCCGCATCACCCGCGACGACCTTAATTTCGGTTCGCTGTACGACATGTTCGCGGCCAGCTTCCGCGAGCCCTGGGTGATCCAGAAATTCCTGCCCGCCGTGAAGCAGGGCGACAAGCGCATCCTGCTGGTCGACGGCGAATTCGCCGGCGCGGTCAATCGCGTGCCGGCCGAGGACGATCTGCGTTCCAACATGGTGCGCGGCGGCTCGCCGAAAGCGACCGACCTGACCCCGCGCGAACGCGAGATCATCGATACGCTCAAGCCGACACTCAAGTCGCGCGGGCTGATCTTCGTCGGCATCGACGTGATCGGCGACTGGCTGACCGAGATCAACGTCACCTCGCCGACCGGCATCCGCGCCGTGAAGAATCTCGGCGGACCGGACGCTGCGGCGTTGACCTGGGACGTCATCGAGCGAAAGCGGAAGGCCGGAGCCTGAGCTTCAGGCGCGCTTTTTCTTCACCGCAAGGTTGGCCGCCTGCGGGAAGCCCGGCCGCCAGTTGCGCATCAGCTGCGTCGTCGCTTCGACATCCACCGGCCTGCCGAAATAGTAGCCCTGCCCGGTGTTGCAGCCGAGCGCCTTGAGCCAGCCGGCCTGCGCCTGCGTCTCGATGCCTTCGGCAACCGTATGCATGTGCAGCTTGCGCGACAGATCGACCAGCAGTTCGACGACGAGCTGGCTCGGATGATCGGTGAGCATGCGATCGACGAAGGACTTGTCGATCTTGATCGTGTCGACCGGAAAGCGGATCAGATGCGTCAGTGACGCAAAGCCGGTGCCGAAATCGTCGAGCGCGACGATGATGCCCTTGCGCCGCAGGCTTTCGATGACATGAACGACCTTGTCATCGGTGGTGTCCATGAACACGCCTTCGGTGACTTCGACTGCGATGCGATCGAGCGGCACCCCGAGCGGCTCGAACGCGGCGAGCAAACGCTGCTCGACGTCGCCGCGATGGAAGTCAGCGGTGGACAGATTGATACCGACGTGACGGACGTCGAAGCCGGCCTTCAGCCAGCTGCTCATGTCGCGGGCGATGTGACCCAGCATCTGGTCGGTCAGGCGGAAGGCGATGCTCGGATCCGACAGCGCCGCCTGGAACTGGCCGGCGGAAACGATGGCGCCGTTGTCCATCCGGATGCGGGCCAGCGCCTCGAAGCCGTGGATGGCGCCGTCGCTCAGCGTGACCAGCGGCTGATAGAAGGGCACCACGCGCTCTTCGTTGAGCGCCTGGCCGACAGTGCGGATCGTGGACATGCGCGTCGCGATCGACGTCCGCATGTCGCGCTTGAACAGCGCATAGCCGCCGCGATTGATGCTCTTGGCGTGGTAGATCGCGAAGTCGGCATTCTGCCGCAGCAGATCGGGATCGACGCCGTCGAGTTCATAGACCACGCCGCCCATGGTGATCTGCGGCGTGATGGTATAGCCGGCGCAGTCAAACGGCGTCTTCATCGCCGCGACGATCCGGTCGGCGGCGGCCGCGAGTTCGGTGTGATTGCGGCAGCCGTCGATCAGCACGGCGAATTCATCGCCGCCGATCCGGCTCGCACCGTTCGGCACCATCTCGGATAGCCGCGCGGCGACTTCCTGGATCAGACTGTCGCCGACGACATGGCCCATGGTGTCGTTGGCGATCTTGAGATTGTCGATATCGACGACGAGCAGACCGAAGGCCGGATCCATCGACACGATGCGGTCGAACATCATGTCGTCGAAGCTGCGCCGGTTCGGCAATCCGGTGAGTTGATCGTAATAGGCGAGCGCATGATTGCGCTTCTGCGTCATCGCGTGCTCGATTGCGATGGAGCACAGGTGAACGCAGGTGTTGACGATCGAGCGCTCGAAGACGTTCGGCCCGCGCTTTTCGCGGAAATAGAAGCCGAAGGCCGCGGCGACGCGGCCGTCGCGCGTCTTGATCGGGAATGACCAGCAGGCCTGCAGTCCGAGCGGCAGAACCAGGTCCTTGTAAGGCGCCCACAGCGGGCTCGTGGAGATGTCGTCGACTTCGACCGGCTCGCCGAGATAGGCCGCCGTGCCGCAGGACCCGACCTCGGGCCCGATTTCAAGGCCGGTGATCGCCTCGCCATAACCGGACGGCAGGCTCGGCGAAGCCACCGACTTGAGGCGGCCCTCGCCGGTGACGCCGACGATGGTGCAGGTGGCGCCCGGCGCCAGTTCCTCGGCGCGCAGGCACAGACGTTCGGCGATGGATTCGAAGCGCTCGCCCGTGACCATGGCTTCGAGAATTTCGGTCTGGAGCGCGTGAAGCGAAATGTTGTCGGGACTGGTCACGGTCTACTCGCTCACAAAACTACGCGAACGAATAAACACGCCCGATGTTAATTCTCCGAAAACACGGATGCTTGTCTAAGTTAAGATAACAAGCATTTGGTTTCTTTTAACGCCGCATTCACCTCGATGCCTCGGCATCGACCGAACGCACTCGCGGCAGAGCGCGATGTCGTACCCACGGAATTACCGCACGAGGCGTTAACCGATTGTCAGGCCGCTTCCTGCTCGAAACCGGCGATCGAAAAGACGACACGCTGGCGACCGAGCTGGACGTGCTGCAGTTCCCAGATCAATTCCTCGACGTCGTGATTGGCGGCTTCGGCCTCGAGGCGCGCGCGCCGGGCCTCGAGAAGGTCGTTTTGCATCCTGGTGCGGTCGATCATGGCACTCACTCCGGGTTGAGGCGTGACTGGGAGATATCTTAATCGAGTCTTTTTGTTCTGCAAATGTTCTTGTCGCTGTCCGCAACTTCGGCTACACTTAAAAGTAGTAGCGAGGGGCAACATGGTCCAACGGGTCGCAACCGTGGCGTTTGAGGGCATCGACGCCCGCGCCGTCGACGTTCAGGTGCAGGTCGCACCGGGGCTTCCGGCCTTCACCATCGTCGGCCTGCCCGACAAGGCCGTATCCGAGGCCAAGGAGCGGGTGCGCGCCGCCCTGATCGCCTCGGGCCTCGCCCTGCCGGCGCGGCGCATCACCGTCAACCTCGCACCCGCCGATATGCCCAAAGAGGGCAGCCATTACGACCTGCCCATCGCGCTCGGGCTGATGGCGGCGATCGGGGCCATCCCGCCGGATGCGCTGGCGGGCTTCACCGTGCTCGGCGAACTCGGCCTCGACGGCTCGATTGCGGCGGTGGCCGGCGTGTTGCCGGCGGCGATCGGCGCCAATGCGCGCGGTTACGGCCTCATCTGCCCGCAGGCCTGCGGCGCCGAAGCGGCCTGGGCGAGCCCGGAAATCGAAATCATCGCCGCGCAATCGCTGATCCAGCTCGCCAATCACTTCCGCGGCACGCAGGTGCTGACGCGGCCGACGCCAAAGATCCGCGAAGTCGAGGGCGTGCCGCTCGATCTTGCCGACATCAAGGGCCAGGAAAGCGCCAAGCGCGCACTCGAAGTGGCCGCCGCCGGCGGCCATAACCTGCTGATGGTCGGTCCGCCCGGCGCCGGCAAATCCATGCTGGCGGCGCGGCTGCCGTCGATCCTGCCGCCTTTGTCGCCGGCCGAGCTTCTCGAGGTCTCGATGATCGCCTCGGTGGCCGGCGAGATCGAGGGCGGCGCGCTCACCAATCGCCGGCCATTCCGCGCGCCGCATCATTCGGCATCGATGCCGGCGCTGGTCGGCGGCGGCTTGCGCGCGCGGCCCGGCGAAATCTCGCTGGCGCATAACGGCGTGCTGTTTCTCGACGAGATGCCGGAGTTTTCCGGTCAGGTGCTCGACTCGCTGCGTCAACCGCTCGAGACCGGCGAGGTCGCCATCGCCCGCGCCAATCACCGCGTCACCTATCCGGCGCGCTTCATGCTGGTCGGCGCCATGAATCCATGTCGCTGCGGCCGCGCCAACGATCCCGGCTTTGCCTGCAACCGCGCGCCCAATGTGCGCTGCGCCGCCGATTATCAAGGCCGCTTGTCCGGCCCGCTCATCGACCGCATCGACCTGCATATCGAAGTGCCGGCGGTGACCGCCGCCGATCTTATTCTGCCGCCGCCGTCCGAAGGCAGCCGCGACGTCGCCGCTCGAGTCGCTCGCGCCCGCGACATCCAGGCGGAACGATATGCGGCGCATGGGGCGTCGCATATCCGCTGCAATGCGCAGGCGAACGGTCCGCTGCTCGAGGAAATCGCTCGCACCGACGCCGGTGGTACCAAGCTGTTGCGCGAGGCCGCCGACCGCATGCAACTTTCGGCGCGCGGCTATCACCGTGTCCTGCGCGTTGCACGCACGCTCGCCGATCTCGATGGCGCCACGAGCGTCGGCCGCGTGCATCTGGCCGAGGCCCTGTCGTACCGCGCGCTGGCCGACGATCTGCGGCGCGCGGCGTAATCGGTGCTCCCGCGGCGCGAGCGGTTCAGGCCGCTCTGCTCATGGCCGTTCGATATTCGCCGGTGCCCCGCTCGTCGCGGACGCCGGCCGGGGCCTGATCGACAATGAAGAATTCAACCTGTCCGTCCATGGCGCGAGCCTGATCCTCCAGCAATCGCGCGGTGGAGGCGTTTTGTTCGACCAGCGCCGAGTTCTGTTGCGTGGCCGTGTCCATTTGCGTCAACGCCTTGTTGATCTCGTTGAGCCCGGTGGCCTGCTCCGCGCTTGCGGTGGCGATATCGTCGACGATAGCCGCCACTGCCTCGATCGACGTCACAATCTCGCCCAGCGAGGCGCCAGCGCGGTTGACCAGGTCGACACCATCCTTGACCTCCGCCCCCGATGTGGTGATCAGGTCCTTGATGTCCTTGGCTGCCTGCGACGACCGCTGCGCCAGACTGCGCACTTCAGAAGCGACGACAGCAAAGCCACGGCCGGCCTCGCCGGCACGGGCCGCTTCGACGGCGGCGTTCAGCGCCAGCAAATTGGTTTGCCGCGCAATCTCGTCGATGACGCCGATAATGTCTGAGATTTTGCGCGACGAGTCCTCGATTCGCGCCATCGCGCTGACGGCACTGGCGACGACGTCGCCGCCACGATTAGCCACTCCGCGGGTCGCCTTGGCCTGCTCGGCGGCCCGCATGGCGTTGTCGGCATTCGCCTTGACGGTGGCCGAAATCTGCTCCATCGCCGCCGCCGTCTCTTCGAGCGTAGCGGCCTGTTCTTCAGTGCGCTGCGACAGATTCGTCGTGCTCGCCGATATTTCGCCAGAAGCGCCGGTGACGTCGCGGGCCGATGTCTTCACAGCGCCGATCACCTGATTGAGCCGGTCGCTGGCAGTGTTCAGATAATCCTGGAGTTGCCTGTATTCGGGCGGCATCTGTTGCGTGATGCGCGTCGTCAGATTGCCACTCGACAGGCTCTCGAGGCCGTGGCTAAGAACCTGAAGCGGGTTGATAAGGCGGCGGACGATCGCGACGATGCCGACGATCAGGAGCAGGAATAACGCGGCATCAACGGCGGCGACGGACCAGATGGCGATCTGCCCTTGGTCGGACGCTTCCGCTTCCACATTCACCGCGAGCGCGTTGCCGGCAGTGACGATCTCGTCGATCACCGCGCGGTGTCCACGGTAAAGCTCCGTGAGTTCCGCATAGGCTGCCATTGTCGCCACGTGGTCCTGACGCTCGAGGCTCGGCACGAGCTTGTCGTCGAACACCGTCCAGAACTTGCCGGCATGCGCATGCGATGCTTCGGTCAGCTTGTCGCGGATCGCAGCGTTCAGATTCGACCCCTGCCAGAACGCGCGGCGCGTGTCGTAATCCTTGCGCAGTTCGGCCATGCGCTTTTTGACGTCGGCAACCGGCGCATCAAGGTGAGCGGCCCTGGTCGCTTCGAGATACGGCTCGATGATGTAAAGCGGCGGCGGCAGGATGTCCGCGACCAGATCCTTGGCCTGGATGATCTTGTCATAGGTCGCGCTGCCGATGCGCACCGTCGTCATGGAGTAGGCGCTGATCGCGACGGCGACGCCAATGCCAACGGCCATGGCAACGCCGAAAGCAAACAAGGTGCCCATCGATTTCATGTTGCGCCCGCGGCGCGCGGCGACATGCGGAAGTGACATGCGTGCGACCTTTCAAGGAGACGGCTTGCCATGCGGCCAAAGCACTGGCGTTTAAAATTGACTAAGCAATATGACGTCAATTTATTAAATAACTTTGCCGTCGCTCGCGGGAGCGGCGCATCGTAATTTACGCGCCGCATTTGTGCATTAATGGCCGGCTATTCTGTTTGATTCAGTCGCCACCTCGGGTTTCTTTCATTGTTCCCGGCGCTTAACCGCGTTTTCACTACAAGGCCATGTCGGGCCGAAAGACGGCCACCGAGCCACCGAATAGCAAGACTTGGCACGCGATAATTCGGTGTCATGACCGCACGTCACAACCGGACCGCCCCGCATTCGCGAAATACGGCGGCGCTCATCCTTTTCGGCCGGTCGGCCGTCATCACCCTGTCGGTCATTTCCGGCGGGCTCGGCTTTCTGGCCGGCATCCGCATTGCGAGTCCGGACTACGATCCGCACAGCTATGCCATCGGCACCGGCGCGCTGTTTGCGGCGGCCTGCGCGGTCATCGCCTTCCTGCTGTATCGCCGCCGCCTCGCCAAGGGCCGCCAGCGCAATCTCGAACTACGCATCGAAGAGTTGTCAGACCAACTGTGGGAAGCGCGCGAGGCCGAAGTTCGCGCCCGCGGTTTGCTCGAGGCGCAGGGCGACCTGATCGTGCGCCGCGACGCGCGAGGCATTGTCACCTATGCCAACGACGCCTGGTATCGGTTCGTCGGACTGAGTCATTCCGATGTCCTCGGCCGGGCACCGGCGCTCACAATCATCGAGCAGACCGACGCCGCTGTGCTGACCGACGGCACGCGCACCCAGGACCAGAAGATCGACACGCCGCTCGGCCCGCGCTGGGTCGCCTGGCGCGACGTCACCGTGCGTACCGAAGCCGGCACCGAGACGCAGAGCGTCGGCCGCGATGTCACCGACCGTGTTGAAGCCCGCGCGCTTGCCGAAGCGGCGAGCCATGCCAAGTCGCGCTTTCTCGCCACGGTCAGCCACGAGATCCGCACGCCGCTCAACGGCCTCATCGGCATGACCGATCTGTTGCTCGACACGACGCTGACGCCGGAGCAACTCAACTATGCCAAGGCCGCGAAGGCGTCTGGCGAAACGCTGCTGACGCTGATCGAGGAAGTGCTCGACTTCTCCAAGATCGAAGCCGGCAAGCTCGAACTTTCGCCCGCGCCTTTCGTGCTGCTGCCGCTGGTCGAGGAGACCATCGAACTGCTGGCGCCCCGCGCGCACGGTAAGGGCATCGCCATCAGCTCCTTCGTCGATGAGCGTCTGCCGGCGACAGTCACGGGCGATGCCCCGCGCCTGCGCCAGGTGCTGCTGAACCTCGCCGGCAATGCGGTGAAGTTCACCGAAACCGGCGGCGTCACCGTTATCGTCGAGCCCGGCACCGGCGAGCATGCCGTGCGCTTCTCGGTGCGCGACACCGGCATCGGGCTGGCGCCGGAGGATCAAGCGCGCATCTTCCGCGAGTTCGAACAGGCGGACACGTCGTCGACACGAAAATTCGGCGGCACCGGATTGGGTCTCGCCATCTCGAAACGCATCGTCGAAGGCATGGACGGCACGCTGCAGGTCGACAGCGCCCCCGGACAGGGCGCGACGTTCTCGTTCACGATCGAATTGCCGCCCGCGGAAATCGAAGTCGCGGCGCCGTTCAAGGCGCCCGATCTCAATGGCCAAAGCGCGCTGATCGTCGCATCCACCCATATCGAAGGCGAAGTGCTGGCCCGCCGGCTCGATGCCTGGGGCATGGCGACGCAAATCGAGGTCGGCAATGCCGCCGACGCCGCACGCCATCTGGCCGAAGAGCATTTCGACACGCTGATTGTCGATGGTTCCCTCGCCGGCGCGATGATCGCCAATGGCGACATTGCCGCAGGCGCGACACGGTGCATTGTCCTGGTCAATCCGGGCGAACGCGCCGAATTGCCGGCGCTGAAGGCGGCCGGTTTTGTGGGCTACCTGGTCAAGCCGGTGCGCGCCGCGTCGTTGGCCGCGCGTTTCGCCGGACAGGACACTTTCGAGGTGGCCAAAGCGCCGGAACCCGCACCGCAGGACGAGCCGACCGCCGCGCCCGACGGCGGGCTCAACGTCCTGCTGGCCGAGGACAACGTCATCAACGTCATGCTGGCGCGCGCGCTTCTGACGCGGCTCGGCCATCGCGTCACCACCGTCGGCGACGGCGGCAGCGCCGTGCTGGCCTGGAGCGCGGCGTTCGAGCGCAGCCAGCCCTTCGACCTATTCATGACCGATGTTCATATGCCCGGCATGGACGGTCTGGAGGCCACCCGCCGCCTCCGCGCGCGAGAGGCCGAAATCAAGGCGGGCGCACCGGAAGCGTTTCGCCCGGTGCCTGTAATCGCGTTGACGGCCAACGCGTCTGCCGACGACCGGGCGGCCTGCATCGCCGCCGGCATGGACGCCGTGCTCACCAAGCCGCTGGACCGCCAGCGCCTCACCGACGTACTCAATCGGCTCTGCGGACGCGCCTCGCTGGCCGCCTGAGTTGCGTCAATCGGGCTTCCCCAAATCGTCATAATTCCGTATTCGGAGCATGGTGTATCGCTGCCACAGCGGCGCGGGGGGCGCGATTCGCCGGTCTTAAAACGGGGCGGATCAGGCCCCATTTACCTGCCTATGACGACGAGCTCCCAAAGGGACCCATCCATGATGCGCGACAGCGCCAACCCGATGCGTAACCCGTTCAGCCGCCGCCGCGCGGCTCCTGCGGCGCCCGGCCTGATCTCGTCGCTGCAGGCCTATGGCGGCCTCCAGGCCTGGGCGGCGCGGGCGCATCGCCCGCTGCAATCGCTCGGCCGGATCGGCTCTTTGGAAGTCCGCCTCGCCCAGACCGCCGCCGAAGTGCGGCAGGCGCAGAAGCTGCGCTATCGTGTCTTCTACCAGGAAGGCACCGCCATCCCGAACCCGGGCCGCCTGTTCGCGCGCCGCGACGTCGATGGCTATGACGCCATCTGCGACCACCTTCTGGTGCTCGACCATGCCGCCCGCGAGGGCGCTCCCGGCAATCGGCCGGCCGTCGTCGGCACCTATCGTCTGTTGCGCCAGTCGCTCGCCGAAGATCATGGCGGTTTCTACACCGCCGGCGAGTTCGACATCAGCGGCCTGATCGCGCGCCACCGCAATTTGCAATTCCTCGAGCTCGGCCGCTCTTGCGTTCTTGCGCCGTACCGCAACAAGCGAACGGTCGAACTGCTCTGGCACGGCATTCACGCCTACATCACGCAGAACCGCTGCGACGTGATGATCGGCTGCGCCAGCCTCGACGGCACCGAGCCCAAGCGCCTGGCGCTGCCGCTGTCGTTCCTGCATCATTACGCCCGTGCGCCGGAAGAATGGCGCGCGCAGGCGCTGCCCGAGCGCTACGTCGAGATGAACCGCATCTCAAAGGAATCGATCGATCCGAAGGAAGCGCTGCGCCAGTTGCCGCCGCTGGTGAAGGGTTATCTGCGCCTCGGTGCCTATATCGGCGACGGCGCCGTGGTCGACCACGAATTCGGCACCACCGACGTGCTGATCGTGCTGCCGGTGTCGGTGATCAAGCAGCGCTACATCGAGCACTTCGATCTCGGCCGCCGGGCGGCGTAGCGGTTTAAAGCCGCCGCAGCGACACCCGATCCACCTGGTGCGACCCGGCCTTCTTGAGAATGAGATCGGCGCGCTGCCGCGTCGGCAGGATATTCTCGTGCAGGTTCACGAGATTGATGCGCTCCCAGATCGACACCGCGGTCTTCACCGCTTCGTCGTCCGACAGATCCGAGTAGCGGTGAAAGTATGACTTCGGGTCGCGGAACGCCGTGCCGCGCAAGGTGAGAAAACGATCAACGTACCAGCCTTTGAGCACGTCCTCGTCGGCATCGATATAGACCGAGAAATCGAAGAAGTCGGAGACGAAAGGAATGGCCTTGCCGTCCTTCGGCAACCGTCCGGTCTGCAGCACGTTGAGGCCTTCGACGATAAGAATGTCCGGCCGGTTCACCTCGATCCACTGGTTCGGCACCACGTCGTAGATCAGATGCGAATAGATCGGCGCCCGCGCCGGACGCTTGCCTGCTTTCACATCGGAGAGAAACCGCAGCAGCGTCGCGAGATCGTAGCTTTCCGGAAAGCCCTTTTTCTCCATCAGGCCTTCGCGCTCGAGTACCGCATTCGGAAACAGAAAGCCGTCGGTGGTGATGAGATCGACCTGCGGCGAGCCGGGCCACCGCGCCAGCAGCGCCTGCAGCACGCGCGCCGTGGTCGACTTGCCGACCGCGACTGAGCCGGCGACGCCGATGATGAACGGCATCTTCTCGTCGGTGACGCCGAGAAAACGCTCCTGCGCGCGGAACAGCCTCTGCGTCGCCGTGACGTAGAGCGACAACAGGCGCGACAGCGGCAGATAGATGTCCTCGACTTCCTTAATGTCGAGTCGGTCATGCAGCGAGCGCAGCCGCATCACCTCGTCGGAGGTGAGCGTCATCGGCGCGTCTTCGCGCAGCGCCGCCCATTCGGCCCGCGAGAAGCTGCGGTAGGGCGAGAGATTGTCGTCGATACGCTGTTCCATTACGGCATTCGATTGTTATGGCGCCCGCCGCGCCTAGCCTTTCGGCCTGGACGCTTTCTCGGCGTGGCCCGACTGCGCGGTTCGCCGGTCGAGCTCGGCCTCGACGTCGGCAAGCGACACACCGCGCACCTTCATCAGGACGAGCAGATGATAGACGAGATCAGCGGCTTCCGACACGAGCCTGCTCTTGTCTTCCTGCACGGCCGCTATGGCCGTTTCGAAGGCCTCCTCGCCCATCTTCTTGGCGCAATGCGCCGCGCCCTTGTCGATGAGCGTGCGCGTATAGGACTGCTCGGCGCTGGCGCGCGTGCGTTCCTCAATGCGTTTTTCCAGGTCGGCGAGGGTGAATTGGGTCATAGCCCGCGTCCTTAGCATTTCTCCCCTCCCCCGCGAAGCGCAGGCAGGGGTCGAGGGTAGGCCTTATGGATCCAGACGCATCGGCAGGCCGGCCTTGGCCATGTAGTCCTTGGCCTGGCGCACTGAATATTCGCCGAAATGGAAGATCGAAGCCGCCAGCACCGCGGTGGCATGGCCGTCGCGGATACCGGCCACCATGTGGTCGAGGTTGCCGACGCCGCCCGAGGCGATCACCGGCACCGGCACGGCATCGGCTACCGCGCGCGTCAGCGCGATGTCGAATCCGGACTTGGTGCCGTCGCGGTCCATCGAGGTCAGTAGAATTTCGCCAGCGCCCAGCGATACCACTTCGCGGGCATAGTTGATGGCATCGAGGCCGGTCGGCTTGCGGCCGCCATGGGTGAAAATCTCCCAGCGCGGCGCCTCGCTTTCCTTCGACACCTTCTTGGCGTCGATGGCGACGACGATGCACTGGTCGCCGAACTTCTCCGCCGCTTCCTTGACGAAGGCGCGCCGCGTCACTGCCGCGGTGTTGATCGACACCTTGTCGGCGCCGCATGTGAGCAGTTTGCGAATGTCTTCGACCGTGCGCACGCCGCCACCGACCGTGAGCGGCATGAAGCAGGCCTCGGCGGTACGCGTCACTACGTCGAAGATGGTGTCGCGGTTCTCATGGCTGGCGGTGATGTCGAGAAAGCACAATTCGTCGGCGCCGGCAGCATCATAGGCCACTGCTGCCTCGACCGGATCGCCGGCGTCGCGCAGATCGACGAAGTTGATGCCCTTGACGACGCGGCCATCCTTCACGTCGAGGCAGGGAATGACGCGAACCTTGAACATCAGCGTGCCGCCTCGGCATCGCGGATCATGCGCAGCGCTTCCGGTACGTCGAGCCGGCCATCATAGATGGCGCGCCCGGCAATGGCGCCTTCCAGCTTGTGCGCGCGCGGCTCCAGCAGCGTGCGGATATCGTCCATGGAGGCGAGCCCGCCGGACGCGATCACCGGAATGGAAATCGCCTCGGCGAGCGCGATGGTCGCATCCCAGTTGATGCCCCTAAGCATGCCGTCGCGCGCAATGTCGGTGTAGATGATCGCCGCCACGCCGGCATCCTCGAAGCGCCGCGCGATATCGAGAACGGTCAGTTCGGAGGCCTCGGCCCAGCCCTCGACCGCGACCTTGCCGTCGCGCGCGTCCAGACCGACGGCAACACGGCCCGGATACTTCCTGGCGGCTTCCTTGACGAAGGCGGGATCGCGCACCGCGGCGGTGCCGATGATGACACGATCGACACCTTTGCCGAGCCAGCCGTCGACCGTCGCCATGTCGCGCACCCCGCCGCCGAGCTGCACCGGAATGCCGATGGTTTCGAGAATGCGGTCGACCGCGTCGGCATTTACCGGCTTGCCGGCGAAGGCGCCGTCGAGATCGACGATGTGCAAATAGCGAAAGCCCTGCATCTCGAAGGCGCGTGCCTGCGCCGCCGGATCGCGATGAAACACGGTGGCGCGCGCCATGTCGCCCTGTTCCAGACGGACAGCGAGACCTTCTTTGAGGTCGATGGCGGGGAAGAGAATCATGGCGTCCATTTCAAAAAATTCGCGATCAGCCGCAGGCCGAGTTTCTGGCTCTTCTCGGGATGGAACTGCGTCCCGACCATGTTGGCGCGACCGATGATGGCCGTGACCGGTCCGCCGTAATCCGCCTGCGCGATGAGGTCTTCCGCGTGCGCGGTCCTGAACGAATAGGAGTGGACGAAATAGGCGTGCAGGCCGTCCGGCCCGAGCGGGATCCCGTCGAGCAGCGGATGCATGGTCTTCAGGTCGAGCGTGTTCCAGCCCATATGCGGGATCTTCAGCGACGGATCTGATGGCGCAATCTTGTCGACCTCGCCCGCGATCCAGCCGAGCCCCGGCGTCACCTGATATTCGAGCCCACGATCGGCCATCAGTTGCATGCCGACGCAAATGCCGAAGAACGGCCGGCCGCGCCGACCCACCGTTTCCTCCAGCGCATCGATCATGCCCGGCACGGCCACTAACCCGCGCTTGCAATCGGCATAGGCGCCGACGCCCGGCAGCACGACGCGGTCGGCTTTCGCCACGTCGTCCGGATTCGACGTCACTAGGATCGGCTGATCGTGACCGCTTTCGCGGGCCGCGCGTTCGAACGCCTTGGCCGCCGAGTGCAGATTGCCCGAGCCGTAATCGACGATGGCGACGCTCATCGCGACGCTCCGGGCTCAGGAAACAGGCCGATGACGTCCGACGACGTCGGCGAACCGCGCAGGACCGGCGCGGCGTAGACCGGCGTAAGCTCGGCGGACTTGTCGTTCACCGCTGCGCCTTGCTGCCACGCTCCGAAGAACCGGCGCTCGGCCAGTTCCTCGTCCTCGGCGACAACGAAGCCGAGCGTCTTCCATTTGCGCCGCTGCAGCGTCCAACGCTGGATGGTTGCCGCTTCAAGGCCAATGACGATGCCGAGCGACAATTCGACAACAATGCGCCAGCCGGACGGCACCTTGACCCACGCCATGCCAAACTCCAGCGCCACCGTCACGATCACATAAAGGATCAGCGCCACCCATAACCGCCTAGCGATGAACCACAGCGGCGGCAGCAGGAATGCCCAGAAGTGGAATCCATCGCGCACGAAGACGAAGCGTTCCGGATGGGCAACGCTCTCATACTTCCGCGGCGGCGGTTCGTGCACGGTGTAGGTGGGCATTGGTTTACTCGAAACTCTCTTCCGTCATTCCGGACGGCTTGCGCGGCAAGCCGATCCGGAATCCAGCGCTGGATTCAGGGTTCGCGCCTTCGGTGCGCCCCGGAATGACAATCAATTCCCAGCGTTCCCTTGGTCGAAGGCACTTCGTCCTTGGTGCGCTCGTCGATGGCGACGGCGCTGCGCAGGCAGCGCGCCAGACCCTTGAAGCAGGATTCGGCGATGTGATGATCGTTGGTGCCGTACAGGCACTCGACATGCAGCGTCACGCCGGCGTTCATGGCGAAAGCCTGGAACCATTCCTGCACCAACTCGGTGTCGAACTGGCCGACCTTGTCACGGCCGAACTCGGCCTTGAACACCAAGAACGGCCGGCCCGAGATATCGAGCGCGACGCGGGTCAGCGTCTCGTCCATCGGCATGTGGACGTCGGCATAGCGGCCGATGCCCTTCATGTCGCCGAGCGCCTGCTTCACCGCCTGACCGAGCGCGATGCCGGTGTCCTCGGCGGTGTGATGAAAATCGATGTGCAGGTCGCCGACCGCCTTGACCGTCATGTCGATGCGCGAATGGCGCGCCAGCAGATCGAGCATATGGTCGAGGAAGCCGATACCGGTCGCGATCTGCGAACGGCCCTTGCCGTCGAGGTCGACTGTGACCTCGATGTCTGTTTCCTTGGTCTTGCGCTTGATGGTGGCGGTGCGCATCGCGGCTAAATCCTCGTTTCGGCGGCCTTTTATCAGGGGTTGCGGGCTTATGCCACAGCAAGGCAGTCCCGCCGCCCCCGAGAGGTCATTCGACCCGCAGCACCGTTAACGAACGCCAGCCACCGCCCGGCGTCTGCCATTCGATCGACTGGCCGGCAGGCAGGCCGATGAGGGCGGCGCCGACTGGCGTGAGGACCGAAACCCGCCCTTCGGTCATGTCGGCCTCGTCGGGATAAACCAGCGTGATGGTCCGGTCCTGGCCGGTGGTGTCGTCCCGGAACGTGACCGTCGACCCCATGGCCACGACATCGCGCGGCGCCGTCTCCGACGGCACGACCGTGGCGCGGGCGACCTCGCGGGCCAGAAAATCGCTGGTCGGCGACGACGTGGCGGCGCTCGCGAGCCGATCGAGGCGGTCGCAATCGGACCGGGTCAGGGTGATGGGCGGCAATTCCTTGCGGTTCATGATTCTGTACCTTTCTTCGGGTTTGGAGAATGGAGGCGCGCCGAGGCTTTCGACGCTAGCGACGTGCCTGACGCCTTCGATGCTGCGGTAGGCAATCTCGCTGCCGACACGCAGGCCGATCAGCGCCGCGCCGAGCGGCGACAGCACCGACAGATGCAGTTCGGCGAGCTGGTAGTCCTGCGGACATACGAGCAGACGCCGTTCCGGCCGCCAGCCGCGATCGGAGCGGAAGGTGACCCACCGGTCCAGCGTCACCGTATCGGCCGGAAATTCATCGGCCGACAGAACATTTGCGCGCGACAGCTCACAGGCGAGAAATGCCGCGACCGGATGACGGTCCGCTGCGGCCTGACGCAAGACATCGTCGAGACGACGGCAGTCGGGTTCCGGAATACTAACCGGTGGTAACGATATGTAAGGCATGAGTGCGTTCGCAGGCTGGTGTAGCGCTCGCACCCTCGCGTGAGGGCGACGATTACGCCGATGGAATGGTGACGATTGTCAGAAAAGACCCGGGACGACAGACGTCGCCCGGGCTACCTGCCTGCGTGCAGGTGACCCGCGCGGGTAAAATGGCGTGCTGCGTGGCGCGCGTGCGTGATCATGGTGTGAAATCTAGGCAGCCGGCCCGACTTGTCAATGCGCGTCCCGGCGCGGCATGCGGCAATGCGGGCCTGCCTGGCCGTTTGCATACGTCCTTCGGGGCGCCTACATGTCGGGAACTAACGGGTTTTTATCCATGGCATCCAACGACATTCCTTCCTGGCACGGCACCACCATTCTCACGGTGCGCAAAGGCGGCACCGTGGTGATCGGCGGCGACGGCCAGGTCTCGATCGGCCAGACCATCGTCAAGGCCAACGCCAGGAAAGTGCGCAAACTGGGCAAGGGTGATGTGATAGGCGGTTTCGCCGGCGCCACCGCCGATGCGTTCACTTTGTTTGAGCGTCTCGAATCCAAGCTCGAGCAGTATCCGGGACAGCTGCTGCGCGCCGCGGTCGAACTTGCCAAGGACTGGCGCACCGACCGTTACCTGCGCCGGCTCGAGGCGATGATGATCGTCGCCGACGCCCAGGTATCGCTGGTGCTTACTGGCAATGGCGACGTACTGGAGCCGGAAATGGGCGTCGCCGGCATCGGTTCCGGTGGCAACTATGCGCTCGCCTCGGCGCGCGCCTTGCTCGACACCGACGCCAGCGCGGAAACCATCGTGCGCAAGTCGCTCGATATCGCCGCCGATATCTGCGTCTACACCAACCGCAATGTGACCGTCGAGAGTTTGAAGACTCAATGACCGATTTCTCTCCGCGCGAGATCGTTTCCGAACTCGATCGCTTCATCGTCGGCCAGCACGACGCCAAGCGCGCGGTGGCGATTGCATTGCGCAACCGCTGGCGCCGCCAGCAGCTCGACGAGAAGCTGCGCGAGGAAGTGCTGCCGAAGAATATCCTGATGATCGGACCGACCGGCGTCGGCAAGACCGAGATTTCGCGACGTCTTGCCAAGCTCGCCGGCGCGCCGTTCCTGAAGGTGGAAGCCACCAAGTTCACCGAAGTCGGCTATGTCGGTCGCGATGTCGAACAGATCATCCGCGATCTCGTCGAGATTGCGATCACGCTCACGCGCGACAAGAAGCGCAAGGACGTTCAGGTGCGTGCCGAGCAGGCCGCGGAGGAACGCGTGCTCGATGCGCTGGTCGGGCCCGGCTCGGGGCCGTCGACGCGCGAGAGCTTCCGCCGCAAGCTGCGCGCCGGCGAACTCAACGACAAGGAAATCGAAATCGAATTGCAGGCCGGCGCGCAGGGCATGCCGATGTTCGAAATCCCCGGCATGCCGGGCGCGCAAATGGGCGCGATCAATATCGGCGATATCTTCGGCAAGATGGGTGGCGGCCGCACCAAGACGCGCCGCGTGACCGTCGAGGAGTCCCACGACATCCTGCTCAATGAAGAATCCGACAAGCTGCTGGACAACGATCAGCTCGTGCAGGAAGCGGTCCGCGCCGTCGAGCAGAACGGCATCGTCTTCCTCGACGAGATCGACAAGATCGCCGGCTCGGAACGCCGCGGCGGCGCCGACGTGTCACGCGAGGGCGTGCAGCGCGACCTGCTGCCGCTGATCGAAGGCACCACGGTCAACACCAAGCACGGCCCGGTGAAGACCGACCACATTCTTTTCATCGCCTCGGGCGCCTTCCACATATCCAAGCCGTCGGATCTGCTGCCCGAGTTGCAGGGCCGCCTGCCGATCCGCGTCGAACTGAAGGCGCTGTCGCGCGACGACTTCCGCCGCATCCTCACCGAGCCGGAAGCGTCCCTGATCAAACAGTATGTCGCGTTACTCGGCACCGAAGGCGTCACGCTCGATTTTTCCGAGGACGCCATCGACGCCATCGCCAACATCGCCGTATCGGTGAATGCCTCGATCGAGAATATCGGCGCACGTCGTTTGCAGACGGTGATGGAGCGTATCCTAGACGACATCTCCTTCGCCGCCACCGATCGCGCCGGCGAAACCGTGCGCATCGACGCGGCTTATGTCGACAAGCACATTGGCGATCTGGCCAAGAACGCCGATCTGTCCCGGTTCATCCTGTAGCTCGAGCGCAGTCTTTAACCCGCCCGCCGCCCAAGGCCGGCGGGTGGCTGTGCCATGTCTTTAATTTATCGCTACAATTAGCGGTTGCGGCACCACCGTGCTTTTACGGGTGCCGGGTAGGAATAAATATTCCAGCGGGGAGCTTAGGCCATGGCCGCGGGCAGCCGGGGCAGGAAAGACACCGATTCGACGACCGAGCGCACCTCGCCGGGCGCGCATCTCCGGGCCGTGCTCAGACGCCTCGGCCTGGATCAGGTGGCAGTCAGCAAAGCGACCGGCGTTTCACGCCAGTCGGTCAACAACATCATCAACGGCCGCCAGCCGATCTCGCGAGCCATGGCCGGCAAGCTTGGCCGCCTGACCGGCCACAGCTCGGACTACTGGCTCAGCGAATGGTTCGGCGAAGCGACCCGGCCACCGGGGAGGGGGAGCGCAGCCGCACCCTTGGTCAATCACGAGATTGCTCGCGCAGTCCAGAAAGGCGTCATTGCCATTGAGCCTTTCGTGACCGGCCATTTGCGCACGGCGTCGATCGATCTGACGCTCGGCGATGAGATCGTGGTCGGGTCCGACAAGGTCGATCTCGCGCGCAAGAAGCACCTCAGTCTCAAGCCGGGTTGCGCCCTGCGGGCAACGACGGCGGAGATCATCGAACTGCCCTACGACTATCTCGGCCGCTTCGGCGCCATCGCCAGGTTGACCGACGGCTGCGTCATCCTCTCGGGCGACCTGCATATCGAACCAGGCTTCAAGGGTCCGGTGCGCTTCGTTCTGTTCAACGCCGGTCACACTGCCTTTCCGCTGCGCCTCGGCGAGACGATCGGCACCCTGGAAGTGATCTCGCTCTCGGCCGACCCCGACCGCCCTGCGGTTGCGACAAGGAAACTATAAAATTTTCTTGACACATGTAATGTGTCGCCTCCTATACTCACGGTTGCATAAGGCGACCGATCGCCAGGGGGATATGACGAAATGCGGAAGCGCGAAAAAGGCGAGGTGTTCAGGAGTGCCGTCCTCCAGCGTCAGGAGGTCGAGGCCGACGTCCTCGAGATCTGGATCGTGGCGTCACGGCTGCTGGGACGGCTCACCGAATCAAGCCGGCCACTCATCCGCCGCAAGGCGCGGCCGCGCGGCAGAACCGTCGTCGCGAGAAAGGCGGCGGCGGCGCGATCCGTGCTTATTCCTTGATCGTCGTCGTCGGATCGGTCAGCGCCACCGGATCGGAAGCCGGGAAGGTTTCGATCAACCCTTCTTCCAGCTCGCGCTCGATCATCGCCCTCTTCGCTGTCCTTCGTGGCGACGCCGTTTTAGCAATGGCCGTCTTCTTTGATTTCCGGACCGTCTTCTTCACGGCTTTTTTAGCAGTTCTCCCGGCCTTCTTCGCCGAGGACCGCTTCGCCGCCTTGACCGCTTTCTTCTTGCCCGTCGTCCTGGTCTTCAGCTTCTTCTTGCGCTTCTTGGCCATGTTGATCCCCTTGACCTTGTTGCGGTCAGTCCCGCCCGCGCCGCACCCGGACATAGAGCGCGCCTTCGCCGCCGTGCGCGATGTGCGCATCCTCGAAGCCGACAACATAATCCCGAAACTCGGGCAGCGACAGCCATTGCGGCACCTGCCGCCGCAGTACGCCACGTTCGCGACCTTCATCATGGCTCCCGGCTTTGCCTTTGCCGGTGATGACCAGTACCAGCCGGGCGTCGCGCGCGCTCGCCGTGCGCAGGAATCGCAACAGCGCGTGATGCGCCTCGCTTTGCGTCAGGCCGTGCAGATCGAGCCGCGCATCGATCTCGTGCCTGCCGCGTGCCACGTTGCGCCTGGCGCGGCGTGACAAAGGCGGCACAATCGGCGCAGGTTTCGGCGGCGCCGGCGCGATCAGCGTTTCCGGATGCTGTGGCCTGGACTTTGATTTCGCTTTGGGCACGGCGGGCGGCGCTTCCGGCATGGCCGGCTCAGGAGCGCTCTGCGCTTCTTCCGGCCGCAACGGCTTCATGCTCTGCGTGACGGCCGACCACAGCACCCGCTCTTCGTAGGTCAGAACGCGGCGCCTGCCATCGCGGCTCATGGCCTTCGCCTGTCAGGGCCGCGCAGCGACGTCGGCGACAACCGCGCTCCGCCGCGGCTTGGGCAGCGGCACTTCCTTGGCCAGCGTGCCGGAGCCAACAAGCGTCACCTCGCGCGGCACCAGCATGACGAAGCGGCCGAACTGCTTGACCCGGCCGGCAATGCTGCCGACGTCGTTGCCGAAGCCAAAATAGATATCGGCGCGCGCCGGGCCGAGAATGGCCGAGCCGGTATCCTGCGCAATCATCAGCTGGCGCAGCGGCGTTTCCGGCTTCTCATTGGCAATCGGCAGTTCGGCGTCGATCCAGACCGGCGTGCCATAGACATGCAGGGACCTATCGACTGCAATCGAGCGCATCGGCGTCAGCGGCACGCCTTGCGCGCCAATGCATTCCTCGTGCTCGGCGAGCGGCTGCTCCTGGAAGAACACGAAAGAGCGGTTCTTCCGCCGCAGCTCCCGGCCCTCTTCTGGATTGGCTTCCATCCAATCGCGGATGCGGTCCATCGACATATCTTCCTTGGCGATGATGCCGCGGTCGATCAGGTCGCGCCCGACCGGCGTATAAGGATGGCCGTTGCTGGCGATGTAGTTGAGCCGCATCGTCTTGCCGTCGTCGAGACGCACCCGCGTCGACCCCTGGATCTGCGCGAAGAACAGATCGATCGGATCTTTAACCCAGCAGATCTCGAGGCCCTTGCCGGCGAGCGCGCCTTCTTCGATCTTGCTGCGGTCGAGATGCGGAAAAACCTTGCTCAGCTTCGCCTTGATGGCGTGAAGCGGCGCCGTGTAGACCGGCACCTTGTACTCCTCGGTACGCGTGCGCGAGCCCAGGACTTCGGATTCGTAATAGCCGGTGAAAAAGCCTTCACTCTGGCCGGTGGCGGCGACGCGATACGCCTTGAATTCCTCTTCGAAGAAAGCGCGCGCCTTGTCGCGATCCAGCTGGCCGAACTTGAGCGCGCTCATGCAGGCGGTGTAGAGACCGCCATAGATCGGCTTGGCCTTGCGCATCTTCGCCGTGCCGTGACGGATGGCGCCGCAGCTCTTCAGAAAGGAAGCATAGGCCGCCGCGTGATCGTCGTCTTCCCAGCCGGTGAGCGCGGCGAACTCAATAGGCTCGACCGCGGCTTTAGGCAGCGTCACGTTCTGTTGTTTGGGATTGGCGTTCGCCGGGGCGATGCCGGCGATCAACATCGCGGCAACGACGGCTGTCATTGCGGGGCGGCCGCGGAATGATCTTGAATGAGATAAAAGCGCGCCCCCCGGCATGCCGTTATTGCCCGGCTTCAGTCGCGACCAGTTTCCAGTTCGGGTCGCGCGAGGAAGCATCGCGCGCGAAGGTCCAGACGTCGGTGACGTCGGTGACAGTTTCGGCGTTGCCGTCGATCACCTCGCCAGCCTTGTTGCGCGTCGCCGTCACCAGCTTCGACTGGAAGCGCACGGTGAGCTGCACGTTGCGGCCGCGGACCTCGGCATTCGTGATGGTCGACTTGTCGATCGACACGAAGCGGCTTTCGACGACATCGCCGCGCTTCTCGCGATCGGTGATCGCGGCCTCGAAACCGTCATAGACCTCGCGCGACAAAAGATTGCGCAAGGTGCGCCGGTCGCCTTCGGCATAGGCGGTGACGATCATCTCGTAGGCAGCGCGGGCGCCGGTGAGGAAATGATTGGCCTCGAAGCTGCGGTCGGCGACCGCCACCGCATCGAGCCCGTTGGCTACGGGCGTACCTGGCTCGGCAATGCCCTTCCAGCGCTCTGCCGGCGCCGCTTCCTCGGCCGCCTCGTCGGGCTTGCGCGCAGCTTCCGTCGCGCGGCTCGGAATCTGAACCACGTTGTCGGTCGTGGGACGAGCCGGCTCCCGGGCGGCATAGGGATCGTATGGCGGCCGTTCGCGGCCGGTGCGCTGGCCGAGCACGCTGCGCAGCCGCAGGAAAATGAACACCGCGAGCGCCAGAAAGATGATGGTGTAGATATCGAACACGTCTTGCATTCTTTCGGCTACCGTCCCGGAAGGCGTTTCACGTCCGGCCTTCAGGCTTCTCGAAAATGGGCCGCGTGGCGAAATGGCGGTTATCGCGTATCCGCCTTATCTAAGCCTGCGGACGCGCCGGTCCAGAGGTTTGGCGCCGATTTCGCGGCGCATTTTGGACCTGCCGGACCTTAAACGATCGGGGCAAGAACGCCAATATCACCGGCCGATCAGAGGAATACAGATGAATGTGGCAAAATGGCTGGTGCTGGGCCTCCTGGCTCTGCCGCTTGCCGAACTGGCGGTGTTTATCGCCGTCGCCGCGGCCTGGGGGTTTGTGACGGCGCTGGCCCTGCTGATCGGCCTGTCGCTTGCCGGCGGTGTGATTTTGCGCCGCGCCGGCGGCAATCACGTGCAGCGCGTGCGCATGGCCATGCGCGACGGCTTCAGCCGCCAGGAGTTCACGGCCCTGAGCGCCGACGGCACCGGCGGGCTAACCCTGCTGGGCGGATTTCTACTGGCGGTCCCGGGGCTGATCACGGGCGCCATCGGGCTGCTGGTTCTTCTGGTACCGCTGTGGCGCGGCCTGAGCGGGGCGGCTGTTGGCCGCAGGCCTCCGCCGACGGGCCCCGACGGGGTGGTCGACCTCGAGCCGGAACAATGGCGCCGGGTCGAAGACCCTCAGCTGCCCGGCCGCGAGCGCGACGGCACCGATCGCTGATCGGCGCATTTACGATGCTGCACGGCAGGCCGTAGCCCTTGGCCGAATGCGAAGCCGGCATCCTTGTTCGGCCCGGGGTAGCGTGTTAGCCAACCGCCGCGAAAAACAGAGGGAACTTCGATGACGACCACGAATGGCGGCCAGGCCGAAGAATTCACCGCCGATCAGGTGCCGCAGCTCAATGTCGTGGCGCAGTACATCAAGGATTTCTCGTTCGAGAATCCGAACGCGCCGAAGTCGCTTGCCACCGGTCAGCAGCCGCAGATCGGCATCCAGATTAACGTCAATGCCGCGCCGGTCTCCGACACCGACATCGAAGTCGTGCTGCATCTGTCGGGCAAGGCCGAGAACGCCGGCAGCCTTCTGTTCAGCTTCGACCTCGCCTTCGGCGGCGTCTTCCGCATCCGCAACGTGCCGCAGGAAAGCCTGAACGCCATCGTGCTGATCGAATGCCCGCGGCTTCTGTTTCCGTTCGCGCGCGAGATCATCGCGACTACCGTGCGCAATGGCGGCTTCCCGCCACTGCTGCTCGACCCGGTCGACTTCGTTGCGCTCTATCGTCAGAAGATGGAGCAGCTCGCCGCGCAGCAGGCGCCGGCGGGCAACTGACCGCTCAGAGATACTTTCGCCACACGGCTTCTTCGCCGAGCGTGCCGACGAATTCGCGGTGCGCCGCGAGTTCGGCCTCGGTCAAACGAGGCTTGAGCGGCGCGGGCCGTGTTCGCACCGTCGCCGCGCCGGCGACCGCGAACACGCTCGGCGTGATGCTTTCGGCAAGGCCCAGCGAGGCCTGCCGGCCGCCGAGCAGTTCAAGATAGACCTCGGCCAGGATCTCGGCGTCGAGCAGCGCGCCGTGCTTGGTGCGGCGCGAATTGTCGATGCCGTAACGACCGCACAGCGCATCGAGATTGTACGGCCCGGCGGAATGCTTGCGCCGCGCCAGCGCCAAGGTGTCGACCAGCCTTTCGCGCGCGATCAGCGTGCGCTTGACCAGCTTGAGCTCGGCGCAGAGGAATTTGTGATCGAACTCGGCATTGTGGATCACCAGCGGCGCGTCATCGCCGATGAAGGCGAGAAAATCGTCGACGATTTCGGCGAACCTGCGATGCCCGCTCAGGAACTCCGCCGACAGGCCATGGACGTTGAACGCCTCCATTGGCATGTCGCGTTCGGGATTGACGTAGACGTGGAACGTCTGGCCGGTCGGAATGCGGTTGAGCAGCTCGACGCAGCCCAGCTCGACCAGGCGATGACCCTGGTTGGGATCGAGGCCGGTAGTTTCGGTATCGAGAACGATTTCGCGCATAATTAAATTCTAGCAGGCCCGGGTGGCTGTCATCATCCACGAAAGCGGATAATACAGTAGTCTCGGGAACGTCGGAGATTACTGGATTGCCCGCCCGCGCTGCCAATGACACGCCTGTGAGGCGACTCAGTTGGCGTCTTTCCGCATCATACGCACCTGCGCAAGGATTTCACGCACCTGCTGCCGGGCGGCGTCGAAACCCTGCGACGTATCCACGATGAAATCGGCCCGCGCCCGCTTGTCCGCATCCGGCATTTGCTTTGCCAAGATGGCGGCGAACCGCTCCTCGGTCATGCCGGGCCGCGCCAGCACCCGCGCGCGCTGCACCTCCGCCGGAGCCGACACCACGACCACCGCGTCGCAATTGATGTCGCTGCCGGTCTCGTAGAGCAGCGGTATATCGAGCACGACGATATCGGCACCCGCTTTTTCCGCATCGGCCAGAAAGCCGTCGCGTTCCTGCGCCACCAGCGGATGCACGATCTTTTCCAGTTTCGCCATCGCGTCAGGCTTGCCGATCACCATCGTGCCCAGTTTGACGCGGTCGACCTTGCCACCCGCCGTCGTGCCCGGAAACGCCGCTTCGATCAGCGGCGTCGCCTTGCCCTCGTAGAGCGCATGCACCGCGGCGTCGGCGTCCTGCACCGGCACGCCTTCCTCGGCGAACATCTTTGCCGTCGCCGTCTTGCCCATGCCGATCGAGCCGGTGAGACCGAGGATAAACATGTCGCTCAGGCCTCAACCATCGACATAACCGCTCTCGCGCAGGAACTTCAGCAGCGGCAAAAGCGGCAGACCGAGAATGGTGAAGTAGTCGCCTTCGACGCGCTCGAACAGATGAATACCGATGCCTTCGAGCTGATAGGCGCCGACGCTGGTCATGGCAATGTCGCCGGTCATGTCGAGATAGTCGTCCAGAAAACGGTCGGAAAAATCGCGCATGGTCAGGCGGGCGGTTTCGACGAGATCGAACAGCACTTCGCCGTCGCGCACCACGGCGATGCCGGAATGCAGTTCATGGGTCTGGCCGCGCAGCGTGCGCAGCTGCGAGGCGGCGTCTTCGCGATTGGCCGGCTTGGTCAGACGCATCGAGCCATATGCCAGAGTTTGGTCGGCGCCGAGCACGATATGGCCCGGCATCTGCGCCGCCACCGCCGTCGCCTTGGCGCGCGCCAGAAGCCGCGCCGCTGCAATCGCGTCGCCGACTTTAGCTTCGGCTTCAACCGCGCGCTCGTCGATCTGCGCGGCGCGAATGCCGAAGCGCAGACCGGCAGCGGCGAGAATCTTGCCGCGGATGTCGCTCTTCGATGCGAGGACCAAAGGCTGTTGGCCTAACCAGAGAGGCATATTTTTTCTTTCGTCGGACGAACTACATCGACGCCGGCTGCCGCCGCCGCTCATTGAGCAGCTTGACGACAGCGGCCGCGGTTTCCTCGATCGAGCGCCGGGTGACGTCGATCAGCGGCCAACCGTGCTTCGCGCAAAGCCGCCGGGAATACGCCACCTCTTCGGCGACCGCGGCCTTGTCGATATAGCGATCGTCGTCGCGGTGGGCCTTAAGGCCGAGAAGACGATTTTCGCGGATCTGCACGATACGCTCCGGGCTGGCATAAAGCCCGATCACGAGAGGCCGCTTCAGCTTCTCGACTTCCGGCGCCAGCGCCACGCCGGGCACCAGCGGCACATTGCCGGTCTTGATGCCGCGGTTGGCGAGATAGATCGAGGTCGGCGTCTTCGATGTACGCGATACGCCGATCAGCACCACATCGGCGTCGTCGAGGCCGCTGACGTGCTGGCCGTCGTCATGCATCATCGTGTAGTTGAGCGCATCGATACGGTTGAAATATTCGGCGTTGAGAACGTGCTGGGCGCCGGCGCGGTGGATCGTTTCGGCGCCGAGATAGGACTGGAACAGGCGCAGAATCGGCCCCAGCACCGACATGCAGGGCAGGCCGAGGTCGCGGCACTTGTTCTCGAGCAGCTGGATCAGGTCCTCTTCGAGCAGCGTATAGAGGACGAGGCCCGGCGATTCGGTAATCTCGGCCAGGCAATGGTCGAGCTGCTTCTTCGAGCGCACCATCGGATAAAGGTGCTCGACCGGCGATACATTGGCATATTGGGCTGCGGCAGCGCGCGCGACGGTGATCAGCGTCTCGCCGGTCGCGTCGGACACCAGATGCAAATGAAAATAGCCTGTATCGGACATTTGTATGGCGGCCGGGCAGAATGTGGATTGCCGGGGACGAATTGGGCCCCTCGATGGCCATGTAAGCGGCCGCGGCGGGACAGGTCAATTTTTGTCCACACCGCCGTTTCCGGGGACGAACGAAAGCAGACCGGAACCAAGCTCACGTCCGGATGTGGATGGCGGTCTGGGGACAGTGTTGGATAAGTCGCCAAATCAGCGGTATGGCGCGCTTTCGGCCGGGGATGCCGTCACGATGGACAATAGGGGAATCTGAATCGTGACCGGCCTAGCAGTGGACAGAGTGTTGACTGCGAGTCATGAGTCAAACTGACAGCCCAACTACTACTACAAATAGATCTTAAGGATTCTTTAGGAAGAGCATGGTGAGCGCGAACCCCATGGGGACAAAACCCCTGCTGCAAGTCCTGGAAGGTCATGCGCAAGAGATTCCGCCGGTCTGGATGATGCGTCAGGCGGGCCGCTATTTGCCGGAGTACCGCGAGGTGCGTGCGAAAGCAGGCGGCTTTCTCGATCTTTGTTTCAATCCGGAGCTGGCGGCTGAAGTCACCTTGCAGCCGATCCGTCGTTTCAACTTCGACGCCGCGATTTTGTTCTCCGATATCCTGGTCATGCCTTTGGCGCTGGGCCGCAAGGTTGAGTTCCTTGCCGGCGAAGGGCCGAAACTCGAACCGATGAAGGATGCGGCTTCTGTGTCCGGCTTGCGCGAGCGTGTTGATCACGATCTGCTGGCGCCGGTCTATGAGACGGTGCGGCGGGTCAAGGCGGGCTTGCCCAACAACACGACTTTGATCGGCTTTTGCGGTGCGCCCTGGACGGTGGCGACCTATATGGTGGCCGGTGAAGGGACGTCCGATCAGGGACCCGCCCGGTTGTTCGCCTATCGCGATCCGGAGAACTTCAAGCGCATTATCGACCGGCTGGTGCAGGGCTCGATCGAATATCTGGTGGCGCAGCTCAAGGCCGGTGCCGACTGCGTTCAGATCTTCGATACCTGGGCCGGCATTCTGCCGCCGGAACAGTTCGACCGTTGGTGCATGGAGCCGACCGAGCGGATCGTTACCGGCGTGCGCGCACAGGTGCCGGGGGCCAAGATCATCGGTTTTCCGCGCGGCGCCGGCGCGATGGCGCTGCCTTACGTTGAAATCACGGGCGTCGATGCCATCGGTCTGGACTGGATGTTCCCGCGCAGCCTGGCGCACGACATCCTGCAGCCGCGCGTTCCGATTCAGGGCAATGTCGATCCATTGGCACTGCTGGCCGGTGGCGCGGCTCTCGATCGTGAGGTCGAGGATGTTTTGACGATGGCCGACCGACCGCTGATTTTTAATCTCGGCCACGGCATTTTGCCGGAAACGCCGATCGCACATGTCGAGCAGATGCTGAAGCGGGTGCGGGGATAACGGGGGACTCTCATCGCGGGAGTTGACCCCGCTTCCCGCTCAGGCGAGCACTAGGCCATGTATCTCTGGATCAAAGCTCTGCACATCGTGGCCGTCATCTCGTGGATGGCGGGAATGCTCTATCTGCCTCGGCTGTTCGTCTATCACTCCGGCGTCGAAGCCGGTTCGGCGCAGGCGAAGACCTTCGAGGTGATGGAATATCGCCTGCTGCACTACATCATGACGCCGGCCATGGCGGTGACCTGGCTGGCCGGAGTGGTGCTGATGCTGGAGGGCGGCTGGCTGTCCGCCGGCTGGTTGCACGCGAAAATCACCGCGGTCGTCATCATGAGCGCCGTCCATGGCCTTTTGGGTCGCTGGGCGCGGGATTTCGCCGCCGGTCGCAACACCAAGGACGCTAAATTCTTTCGTATTATCAACGAAGTACCAACGATACTCATGATCTTCATCGTGATCATGGTGGTGGTGAAGCCGTTCTAGGTTGCTTAACCGAGACGGAGGCGCCTGGCCGTGGTTGCCGCTCGCCTCTTGCGCCAAAACCCGGCCTCACTTATCTTGGCCCCATCCCACCGAACGCAGGCGGATGAAGTCGCGTACCGGAACCGAGCCGTTCGGAACCGCCGCAGGCTCCAGGACCTTCTCCTGAAAAGCCCCGCGTCTTCCCAGACCTGCGAACTCAATCCCACTGTTTACCTGGCGCTGGCCCCGAATTTTCAAAGGCCAAGGTTTTAAGACCAAGCCCGGTTTCCCCTTCAAGGACCCTACCCCCCATGCGGGAAATGAAGCTCCAGGACCTCAAGTCCAAAACCCCCGCCGAACTCCTGGCCTTTGCCGAAGAGCACCAGGTCGAGAACGCCTCCACCCTGCGCAAGCAGGAGCTGATGTTCGCGATCCTGAAGCAGCTCGCGACGCAGGAAATCGAGATCATCGGCGAAGGCGTCGTCGAGGTTCTCTCCGACGGTTTCGGCTTTTTGCGATCGCCGGAATCGAACTACCTGTCGGGCCCTGACGATATCTACGTCTCGCCGTCCCAGATCCGCCGCTTCGGCCTGCGCACCGGCGACACCGTCGAGGGTCAGATTCGTTCGCCCAAGGAAGGCGAACGTTATTTCGCGCTGCTCAAGGTCAACACGATCAATTTCGAGGACCCCGAGAAAGCGCGCCATAAGATTAACTTTGACAACCTGACGCCGCTCTATCCCGATGAGCGGCTGAAGATGGAACACGACGATCCGACCAAGAAGGATCTGTCGGCCCGCGTCATCGACATCGTCGCCCCGATCGGCAAGGGCCAGCGCGCCCTCGTCGTGGCGCCGCCGCGCACCGGTAAGACGGTGCTGCTGCAGAACATCGCCCACGCCATCACGGCGAACCATCCCGAGTGCTATCTGATTGTTCTCTTGATCGACGAGCGCCCGGAAGAAGTCACCGACATGCAGCGTTCGGTGAAGGGCGAGGTCGTGTCTTCGACCTTCGACGAACCGGCGACGCGCCACGTTGCGGTGGCCGAAATGGTCATCGAGAAGGCCAAGCGCCTGGTCGAACACGGCCGCGATGTCGTCATCCTGCTCGACTCGATCACCCGCCTCGGCCGCGCCTACAATACCGTGGTGCCGTCATCCGGCAAGGTGCTGACCGGTGGTGTCGACGCCAACGCCCTGCAGCGGCCGAAGCGCTTCTTCGGCGCCGCGCGCAACATCGAGGAAGGCGGCTCGCTCACCATCATCGCCACGGCGCTGATCGACACCGGCAGCCGCATGGACGAAGTCATCTTCGAAGAGTTCAAGGGCACCGGCAACTCCGAGCTCATCCTCGACCGCAAGGTCGCCGACAAGCGCACCTTCCCGGCGATCGACATCACGCGCTCGGGTACGCGCAAGGAAGAACTGCTGGTCGAGCCGGCCGTGCTCAAGAAGATGTACGTGCTCCGCCGCATCCTCAATCCGATGGGCACGATGGACGCCATCGACTTCCTCCTGGATAAGCTGCGCAACACCAAGAGTAATGGCGAGTTCTTCGAGAGCATGAACACGTAACGCGCCGTCGCAGCGCTGAACGTCAAACGGCCGGGCGATATATGCCCGGCCGTTTTTCGTCGCCCCTCTTGTTCGCCCCTTGTGGGGCGTCCCCCTCAGATATCGAAGAACACCGTCTCGTTGTCTCCCTGAAGGACGATATCGAAGGTGTAGGTCGCCTTGCCGGGCTTGTCCTGCTTCTGGGCGATCAGGGTCGGCACCCGGCTCTTGTGCTCGATGGCTTTGAGCACCGGATCGTCGGCATTGGCGGCTTCTTCATCGGAAAAATACATCCGCGTCTGCAGGCCGATATTGATGCCGCGCGCCACGATCCAGAAATTGATGTGTGGCGCGGAGAATTTGCCGTTCCGCCACGGCGTGCGGCCGGGCTTGATGCTGTCGAAGCGATAGACGCCGCTGTCGAAATCGGTACCGGTGCGGCCCCAGCCTCGGAAGCCAGCCGCGGCCTGCCGCTTGTCGGCGGGATGGGCATAGTGGCCGTTGGCGTCGGCCTGCCAGATTTCCAGCAGCGCATCGCGCACCAGCGAGCCGGTACCGTCAATGACGCGGCCTTCGATGGCGATCGGTTCGCCCGGCGTATCGGCGCCGGCGAGCACGCCGCTGAAGTTGTTCTGGAAGATGTCGAAGCCGGCCATGTGCGGAATGAGGCCGATATGGACGTAGGGACCCGCCGTCTGCGACGCGGTCTCCTTGAGATAGGCGATCTGCTGCGTCATGGCTTAGTTCCCCTCGAGGCGGTTTTCGAACAAGGTCGAGCGGCGGCCACGCAGCACGATGTCGAAGCGATAGGTGAGACAATCGTCGGGCACCGCGGCGTTGATATCGAGCGGCGCGATCAGTCGATCGATGGCGTCCTTGTCGGGTACGACATTGACGATCGGGCAGATCTTGATGAGCGGATCGCCCTCGAAATACATCTGGGTGATCAGGCGCTGGATGAAGCCGGTGCCGAAGATCGAGAAGTGAATGTGCGCCGGACGCCATGAATTGACGTAGTTGCGCCACGGATACGGGCCCGGCTTCACGGTGCGGAAATAGTAGTAGCCATTCTCGTCGGTGAGCGTGCGGCCGCAGCCGCCGAAATTTGGATCGATCGGCGCCAGATACGTATCCTTCTTGTGCCGGTAGCGGCCCGAGGCGTTGGCCTGCCAGAATTCGACCAGAGTGCGCGGCACCGGACGGCCGCATTCGTCGAGCACGCGGCCGTGGACGATGATGCGCTCGCCGATCGGATCGCCCGACTTGGCGTAGTTGCGGATCAGGTCGTTATCCAGCATGCCGATGTCGTTGTGGCCGAACACCGGCCCGGTGATCTCGCCGAGCGACTGGTCGAGCGACAGCAGGGCGCGGCGCGGCGAACGCGCGACGGAGGTCTTGTAGATCGGCTGGTAGGCCGGCGGCTGCATCGCGCGGTCGCGCGAGAAGAATTCGAGCGGCTGGTGCTGCGGATGCACCGACACCGGCTCGTCCGCCGCGAATGTCTGTCCCTGGACGTTCATTCCTGTGGGCTCCCGTGGGGTTTTGTTTGTTGACGTCACGACGGCGAGCGGCCCGCCAAGGCGGGCCACGTCGGCGTGGAGGATGAGCTAATCCGATAGCGTCGATAAATAGATTGATTATAATCAATCATATGAGGAAAATTGATTATTCAGTCCTGGACGGCCAAAGCCTGCGGCTGTTTCTGGCGGTTCTCGAGGAGGGCTCGGTCACCGGAGCGGCGGCGCGGCTTGGGCTGACGCAGTCGGCCGTCAGCCACGGCCTCGACAAGCTGCGCGCGATCGTCGCCGATCCGCTGTTCGTCAAATCCGGCCGCGGCATCGTCGCCACCGCCCATGCCCACTCGCTGGCGGCCCGGGCCCACGAACTGCTCGACGGCATGAAAGCCTTTGCACAGGGCGCGGCTTTCGATCCGAAGACCGCGAAGCTGTCGCTGACTGTGGCCGCCAATGACTTCCAGCGCGACCTGTTGCTGCCGCCGCTATTGGCGCGGCTGTCGGCGCAGACTGCACGCATCGACCTGCGCGTCATCCCATCCGGCCTGCCGAGCGGCGAGATGCTGCGCGAGGGTCGCTGCGATCTGCTGATTACGCCGCGGCCGCCGGTCGGCAGCGACGTGTTTCAGCGGCTGCTGTTTCGCGACCGCTATGTCTGCTTCTACGACACGGCGAAGCGCGCCGCGCCGCGCAGTCCCGCCGCCTATTTCAAGGCGCGGCACATCACCGTGGTCTATCCCGACAATGAAAGGCTGGAGTTCGACCGCCGGCTGGCGGCCAAAAGGATTGCGCGCGATATCGCAATCCAGGTGCCGAATTTCTACGGCGTGCCTGCATTCCTGCGCGGCACCGAGCTACTGGCGTCGATGCCGAGCCTGCTGCGCGCCGGCATGATGAAGCCCTTTGCGCAGGCCGCCATTCCGCTGAAGGACGGCGTCACCGACCTGCCGATGTACATGGTGTGGCACCAGCGATTCCAGAGCGATCCGGCGCATATGTTCGTGCGCGGTGAGCTCGAGCGGACGGCGCGCGAAGTGATCGGCGCCGGGGGTGGTCGAACTGTTGCGGAATGATTCTGGCGATCTAGTTCGGCGACGACGACATTGCTTCGTCGGTGGCCGCGTTTCGCGGCGCGGTGTTGCGGATCACCTGGGGTACATAGAGTTTTCTTGCGGCGAAGATTGAGATGGTGGCAACGGCCGCTCCGCCCATCAAGTCGACGAAGTAATGAGCCCCTATGACGGGGGTTGCGGCTATGAGGGCGGCGTTGAGCGCCAGCCCGACCCAGCGGACATAGGGGATGGCGAATGCCGCCCACGCCAGAAGAAGACCGCCGGCGGTATGGAAGCTTGGAAACGTAATAAGGCCCTGGAGGTCATCGAGTCTGATGGTCTGCATGGCGTCGGAGCGCAAGGCTTCGATGGTGCGCAACAGCGTCTGGAAATCGACTCCTAACGTTACGATCGCGGGTGGAGTCATGTCGAGATAGTAGAACGCACTGACCGCAGGAACGAACGTCGCGATCATGCTTGTCGCCAGAAGCGCAATGCCGATCGCGAACAGCAAGCGGTGCGCGTGCGTGGCCTTTCCGGAGGCGAGCAGCATGATCGGTATGATCGCGAATTGCGGAAGCAGGCTGAGATAGGCCACGGTGACGATATCGTTCAGCCACGGCCGCGCGCTGAAAACGCCGAGATAAGCCGAACGGTCCAGGCCCATGATCTGATCGAGCTTGTGCAGCTCGGCGTCTCGATAGGGAAAATTGGCGGCGGTTGCTGCGTAGGTGAGCAGAACGCCGAGCAACAGCACGAGCACGATCTGCAGAGCGATGTCGCAGATCGCGTGAAGGTCGTCGCGCTGCCGGTATTTGAAGAATTGGCCGAGGCCGAACAGCGCACAAAGCAGCGCGGGCAAGGTCAAATTGCTGGTCCATGCCACGGTGAGGCCCGTCGCCAGCAGAGCGAATTGGCCTGCGACCGCCATGACAGCAATCAGGAGCCAAACCGGTTTTGCGCCCTGCACCATACAACCCTCCGTGGTCGCGTCTTTGGCGAGTGTGGTTGCCAAAGGTCGCGGGATGGTTGGTCGGAAGGCGCGGGTATTCCGTTAACAATTACATTCTCAGGTTGTGCAAAGGAACTGCTACAAGGTTCGGTCTAATAGGCCTCACTCATGTGAAAACACAATGAAAACAGATAGATAATAGAATTGACCCAATATGATTTTAAGCTCTTTGAGAGATGCCTGAGTGGGTAACGATTAACTTCTCGGCGATCATTCGGTGATCGGGTGCCGGCGCTCACGTAACCGGTGGTAACGCGAGCGGTCCGCACTCCGTCCGCGAGCGCAGTGAGGCCGCCCGGAGGGGAACTACGGGCGGCCTCCGCGCGTGCGGGTTGAGAGGGGTCCGCACAGGCGATCGTTATTCTAGCGGCGAAACTTCACGCCGCCTTCGAGGATGCGCTCGCCGATCTCGCGCTCGACGCTGTCGGTGAGGCGGCCGCCGACTCGGGCGACGTATTCATCGATGGCGCGCTGGGCGCGCTTTTCACGGGCTTCAAAAAGGGTGTCAAACAGGCGGCGCATCAGGCCGGGCTTCGGCGCCGGGTTGGCGGCTGGCAAAGCGATGATTTGAAAGCCGAGCGGTCGGGCGATGGTCATGGCAGACCTCCGTGGTTCAGTTTGTTGAGGAAGGCTCAACTATCTGAAGTCAATTTCGCGCTGTTATAGCGGTCTGACAAAGGATAAGGTCTCAGGCGATAGTTGAGATTGGCTCAAGTACAGGCGCTTGTCCTATGGCCATGCCCCCGCTCTCCGCCCTGCGCGCCTTCGAGGCCGCGGCCCGTCACCTGAGCCTCACCCAGGCCGCCGGCGAACTGAACGTCACGCCCGGCGCGCTCAGCCACCAGATCCGCGCGCTCGAGGAGATGCTGGGCGTCAAGCTCTTCGAGCGCCGGGTGCGCGCCATCGCGCTGACCGCCGCCGGCCGGCAGCTCTATCCCGGCCTGCAGACCGGCTTTGCCCATATCCGTGATGCGGTGGCGTCGTTCGACGCCGCGCAGAATGGCCGCGTTCTCGTGCTCAGCACCTCGCCGGGCCTGACCGCGAAATGGCTGGTGCCGCGGCTTTATCGTTTCGCCGCCGCCTATCCCGATTTCGACATCCGGATTTCGGCCACGGCCAGCAATGCCAACTTCGTCAATGACGGCATCGACATGGCATTGCGCAACATGGCGGTGCCGCCGAAGCTGGATCCGGCCCTCGAATACGACATGCTGGTCGATGTGTACTTCGTGCCGGTGTGCAGCCCGCGGCTTCTGGAAAAGCACGGGCCGATTCGTTCGGCCGCCGATCTCGCGGGGCTTCGTCTCATTCACGACGATTCGCTGATATCGGCCGCCGCGCGGCCGGACTGGAATGTCTGGTTCAAGACCGCGGGCGTTGGCGAGGTTGATCTGCGGCGCGGCTTGCGGTTCAACAGCGCCGACCATGCGCTTGATGCCGCCTGCGAGGGCGGCGGCGTACTGCTCACTTATGACATTCTGGCTTATGACGATTTGCGCAGCGGCCACCTCGTCATGCCGTTTCCGTTGGCGCTGGAGTCAAGCCGCGCATTTTATCTGGTCGGCCCCAAGAACCGGAAGCGCTCGCCCGCCGCCGAAGCGTTCAGCACCTGGATCGAGGAAGAAGTCGCCGCGCTCGATTGGCGTTCGATCCGTGGCGCCGCCGCTGGCGGTACAAAGAAGAAGGTACGGATCGGGAGCGCGCCTAAAACTTGAGCGCGTTTGCTGACAATTGATGCGGTGTTTCCGCACCTGCGAAAAGAATTTGGAAACCATATTCGAGCGAGTTTCATCGGCGAAATCCTCCGATAATCGAGCTTGGAATGTCCGCCCGTTTTCGAATTCCGCGGCCTGCCCTGTGGATCGCGGTGCCGGTGTTTGTTGTCTGCATCGCCGTCATCGGGACTTTCTATCTATCTGGTTCGATCCTGATTGCATTGGCGGCCGGCCTTGCCGGCGCGCTGGCTGTGGGGTCTTTCGCCGAAAGACGTCTCGCCGCGATCACCACCTCGATCGGCGCCATTGCCGGCGGCGATCGTTACACCAGCCTGCCCGAGCGCATCGGCGACGGCGCCATTTGTAGGTTCAACGAGACGGCGGGCCAGATCCGCGCTGCCTTGATCGAGGCCGACACGCTTTCGGTGGATCAGAGCCGCCGCGAGACGGAAGCGCGCCTCCACCATGCCGGCCGGCATTTCTTCACTGGCAGTTTCCGCCGCGCCATCGACGACGTCGTCAACGCCTTCACCATGGCGGGCGAGCGCATTCGCGGCACCGCCGATGAACTGGCGCAGACCAACCGGCTGATGGCGCAGCAGGTGATGTATTCCTCCGACGCCGCCACCCAGGCAGCTGCGGAAGTTGCCGGCGTCGCCGCTGCGGCGCGCGACGTGCAGGCGCTTGCCGTCACATCGTCGCGACAGGTGGACGAGGCTCGCGCCGCGACGACGCGTACCGTGACCGAGTTGTCGCGCGCCGACGAGACCATGCGCAATCTCGGGCTCGCGGCTTCCCGCATCGAGCAGGTCATCAAGCTCATTCAGGCGATCGCACAGCAGACCTCGCTGCTGGCGCTCAACGCCACCATCGAGGCGGCTCGCGCCGGCGAATATGGCCGCGGCTTCGCGGTGGTCGCTGCCGAGGTCAAGGAGCTGTCGCGCCGTACCGAGCTGGCGACCAAGGAAGTCGCGATGCAGGTACATGACATCCAGGCCGCGGTGAGCGAAGCGGCCGAAGCCATTGTCGCGGTGGACCAGAGCGTCGCCGCCATGAGCCAGGTCAACGAGAACGTCACACGGCTGATGGAAGAGCAGATCGCCAAGCTCGATCACATCGGCACCGACGCCCGCAAGGTCGCGGTCACCGTGAGCGAGGCGCTGCCCAGCATCCGCGCCGTCGTCGCCGACGTCGCCGATGCCGGCAACGCGGTGCTGTCGACCGCCGACGATCTCATCACCCGCGCGCAGTCGCTGACGGCTTCGGTGAGCCGTTACTTCGCCGATCTCGATCACGGCTCGATCAAGGTCGGCATCCTGCATTCGCTGTCCGGCACGCTGACCGCCAGCGAGCGGCCGTTGCAGCAAATGCTGGTGATGCTGATCGAGAGGCTCAACGAGTCCGGCGGCCTGCTCGGCCGGCCGGTCGAAGCCGCGATTTTCGATCCGCGCTCGGATGTGAAGGCCTATGCCGGGCAGGCGACAAGCCTGCTGCGCGACCACAAGGCGGCGGCGATCTTCGGCTGCTGGACCTCGGCGTCGCGCCAGCAGGTGCTTCCGGTGCTGGCGGAACATGACGGACTGTTGTTCTACCCGAGCCAGTACGAAGGTCAGGAGCAGTCGGCACATGTGATCTACACCGGCGCGACGCCACAGCAGCAGGCCCTCCCCGCCGTCGATCATCTGATCGGGATGGGTCGCCGCCGCTTCTTCCTGGTCGGCACCGACTACGTCTATCCGCGCACCACCAACGCCATCATTCGCAATTATCTCAAGGGCGCGCACAATATCGGTGATGACGCGGTGGACGAGCTCTATACACCGTTCAACGAAACCGACTGGCGCGACACCGTGCATCGCATCCGCAAGTTCTGCGGCAAGGATGGCGCCATCATCGCCACACTGTCGGGCGACTCTAACGTGCACTTCTTCCGCGAGCGCGCCCGCCAGGGCCTCGACGCCGACATCCTGCCGGTGATGAGCCTGTCACTGGGCGAAGCGGAAATGCCGGCGCTGCATGAGCGCAATCTCGTCGGCCATATGGTGGCGTGGAATTATCTGCAGACTTTGGATACGCCGGAGAACCGTGACTTCATCGCCGGATGGCGCCGCTTCACCGGCGACGATCACGCGCTGACCAACGATCCGATGGAAGCCACATGGATCGGCTTCAATCTCTGGGTTCAGGCGGTCAACGCCGCCGGCACCACGGAGACGCAGGCCGTGCGCCGCGCGCTGGCTGGCCGTACCATCCGCGCGCCGTCCGGCTTCGACGTGCGGCTCGATCCGGACAACCAGCATCTGCACAAGCCATCGGTGATCGGCCGCATGGATGCGAACAATGTGATCTGGCCGGTGCGCATCAGCGACGGCCTCATCGCGCCGGAGCCGTGGAGCGGGTGGCTGGCCTCTTCCTTGTCATCACCGGGCCGCCGCACAGCGGCGTGACCCGGTGATCTCGCTTAGGGACGCACTGTGCCCGCCTAAGCGAGATGGCCGGATCAAGTCCGGCCATGACAGTTACGCCATCCCCCTCACCGCCTCTTCAATCTCCCCCGGCTCCGTCACCGGCAACGAACACCGCTCGCCGACACACACAAACGCCGCGCTGCCCGTCACCGCCTTCACCTTGTCCTGCGCCGGATGCGACGCCGGCAGCGCATCAGCCGACGATGCGCGCAAAACAATTCGAGAAAGGTGCGGCAGCTTGAGCGCTTCGCGTGCGAAGGCTTCGGCGTCCGGCCCGGTGCAGACGATCTCCGCGGCGCGCAGGCGGAAGTCGAGCGCGTTGAGCAGCGCCACATGGCCGAACAGGTTCTGCGTCGCGCTCGCCAGAATGCCCTCGAGTAGCGCGTCGGCGCGGGCGCGCCATTGATCGTCGCCGGTCAGCGCGGCGAGCCGCACCAGATTTTCCGCCATCACCGAATTCGGATTCGGCGTGGCGTCGTCGCTGGTCGCGGACGGTCGCACGATCAGGCCCTCGGCGTCGTCGGCGGTGAGGAAATAGCCGCCATTGCCCGGATTGGCGTAATGCCGGTCGAGCGCCTGCTGCCAGGCGACGGCGCGCGTGAGATAGGCCGCCTCGCCGGTGGCCTCGTTCAGCGCCAGCGCCGCCTTGATCATGCAGGCGTAATCCGAGGCGAGCCCCGGCAGCAACAACTGCCCGGCGCGCCAGGAATGGCCGAGCCGGCCGCCACGGGTCATCTCCCCGGCCACGAAGTCGAAGGCCTGCCGCGCCAGGACCAGCCAGCCCGGCTCGTCGAAGGCGGTTGCGCCTTGCGCCAGCGCCGCGATCATCAGGCCGTTCCAGTCGGCCAGGATCTTGTCGTCGAGGCCGGGCCGAATCCGTTTCGCTCGCTCGGCCAATAACTTACCGCGCAACATGGCTAAACGGGCCTCATCCGGACCCCCTGCAGCATCGCCCCCCGTTTTGCGCGGTAAGTGCTTGAGTTGGTTGAGAATATTGTGGCCTTCGAAGTTGCCTTCGGCGGTTACGTCATATTGCACTGCAAAATAATCGGCCTCCGCGCCCAGGATGTCCCGGATTTCCGCCAGTGACCAGACATAGAACTTGCCCTCCTCACCCTCGGAATCGGCGTCCAAGGACGAGCAGAAGGCCTTGTATTCATTGGTCATCTCCCGCTGGAGCCACGCCACCGTCTCGGCGGCGCGGGCGCGGTAGAGCGGGTTTTTGCTGCGGGTCCATGCTGCAGCATAAAGGGCGAGAAGCTGGGCGTTGTCGTACAGCATCTTCTCGAAGTGCGGCACCAGCCAGCGCTCGTCGACCGAGTAGCGGGCGAAGCCCCCGCCAAGGTGGTCGTAGATACCGCCCTCGGCGATATGGGTAAGTGTCAGGTCGAACAGCTCGAAAAAGCGGTCGTCCCCGGTCCGCTCCCCCGCCCGCCACAGCATTTCGAACAGCGAGGCCTGCGGAAATTTCGGCGCGCCGCGCAGGCCGCCATTGATGCTGTCGAAGGCATTGCCGAGGTGTCGCGCCGCGCCGTCGAGCTCCTGGAGCCCGATCGTGACCTTGCCCGCCGGCCGCGCCTGCTCAGCGAGACGCGCCAAGAGCGCCGCGCGGTTCTGCTCGATCTTGGCCGGCTCCTCGCGGAACAGCCGCGACACCTCGTGCAGGATGTCGGTGAAGGCCGGCCGGCCGAATTTCGATTCCTTCGGAAAATAAGTGCCGCCCCACACCGGCTCGCCGGCCGGCGTCAGGAACATGGTGAGCGGCCAGCCGCCCTGCTCGCCGAGCAGGTGCAGCGCGTTCATGTAGATCTGGTCGATGTCCGGCCGCTCCTCGCGGTCGACTTTGATGTTGACGAACAATTCGTTCATCACGCGCGCGGTGGCTTCGTCCTCGAAGCTCTCATGCGCCATGACATGGCACCAGTGACAGGCTGCATAGCCGATCGACAAGAGGATCGGCCGGTTCGAGCGCTTCGCCTCGGCCAGCGCCTCCGGGCCCCACTGCCACCAGTCCACCGGATTGTGCTGATGCTGCAGCAGATAAGGCGACGTTGCGGCGGCGAGGCGGTTGGTGTGGGCTGAATTTACAGACGTCATAAGCCACCTGTCGTCCCGGCCAAGCCGATAGCGCGGTTACGCGCGTCTTTGGACGCGCTACGGCGCGAGCCGGGACCCATAACCACTAGCGTCCCGGATAATGGAAAGACAGGGGCTATGGGTCCCCGCCATAGGCGTTCTGAAAGAACGCCGTTCTTCGAACGGCTATGCGCGGGGACGACGAGGAGAATCACCTTACCCTTTGCCACGTCTCGCCGCTGCAGAGCACCATGGCGACGCAGCCTTTCAGGCTCATGGCATTGGCGCTTTCCAGCGTGAACACGCCGGAATAGGTCTTGCCATTTTCCGTGTTGAGCAGATCGCCCTTCCAGGTGTTTTCGCCCGATTTCGTCGCGCCTTTGACGATGACGGTACCGATCGTGTTCTTGCGCGACTGGTCCTTCACGGCGCTGATGCGCGCGCAGAGCTTGCTGCCGCAATTGTAGAAGTTCACCTGCGTGCCGGTCGAAGGCCGCACCCATGTTCCGGTCGGGTCGTTGGCAAAAGCAGCCGTGGAGAAGGTGACAAGCATGGAAGCGGCGGCAACGCCCGACGCGAGTCTTAAGATGGTCCTGGCCATCGTTTCCTCCTGTGTCGTTGAGACGAGCTTAGCAGGAACGGCGGCAAACGCCTGGTGTGTGCCGCGCACAATCGTTGGCGCACTGCGGCACGCTTTGTTTCATCCGCGGCTTCGCCTAGGCTTTGGAACAATCGAGCGGTCAGGATCGGGGGGGCGAATATGACAATCAGATTTCTTATGGTGTTGGCGACGACGCTGGCCTTGGCGGCGCCGGTCAAGGCAGATGAAACCGTCAGCATCGATGGTTCCAAAGCGGTGCTGCTTAAACCGGCCTCGCCCAAAGCGAGCGTCATCCTGATGCCGGGCGGCGATGGCGATCTGAAGGCCGGCGCCGGAGGCAGCATCGGCAACCTCAAGAATAACCAGCTCGTGCGCACGCGCGACGCCTACAAGGCGCAAGGGCTCGCGGTGCTGATCGTCGATGCCGACATCAATCTCGCCGCCGCCGTCAATTACATGCGGGCGATCAAGGGCCCCGTGACGGTGATCGGCACCAGCCGCGGCACCTTGCGCGCGGCCGCCGGAATCGCGCGCGGCGCGAAGCCCGATGCGCTGGTGCTCACCGCCGGCTTTCTCAGCCCCGCCTCCGGCGGGGATCGCCATGTCATGAGCATTCTCGGATCGCCGGAACGGCTGCCGCCGACGCTTGTGATTCATCACCGGCAGGATGGCTGCCATCACACGAAGCCGGCCGGTGTCGAGCCTTTCATCAAATGGGCTGGCGGCAAGGCGCGCGTCGCCTGGCTCGATGGCGGTCAGACGGTGGGCAATCCCTGTCAGGCCAAATCGTATCACGGCTTCCTCGGCCTCGACGGCAAGGTCGTGGCGCTGGCGGCCGGATTCAAATGAGGGCGTCTACCTGACGCGGCTCCAGCTCTCGACGCGGCAGAACACCAAGGCGGTGCAGGTTTTCATGGCGAGCGTGTCGCGGCCGTTGAGGGTGATGACGCCGGCGACCATGCTGCCGCTGTCGACATCGAGCACCTTCCCCTCCCACATATTGTGAGAGGTCGGCGCTGCGTCCTGGACCAGCATCGTGCCGCTCCTGACCTGCCGGCTCTTTGCGCTGGTCGCGGTGACGCGCGCACACAGTTTGTCGTCGCACGGATAGAAACGCGCTTCGATCGGCGCATCGGCGCGTTGCCAGAGACCGAACGGGGTCGCCGCCGGTGTGGGCACGCTCAGGAGCCCTGTGAACACAGCAATGATGCTGGAGGCGAGAAGATCAATCATGGATTGCCGTTCGCGGCCAGGGAAGGCAGGTTGGAGAAGACTGTAGCATTCTGGCCGGTGGCGTTTTGCGTTGGCGCAAAAGACCGCGGCGCTTGAATTGGAGAGACTCATGAAGTTCATCAATTCGCCGGCGGCGCAAGCCCTGAAGCTGCCGTTCAGCCAGGCCGTGCATGTGGGCGATGTGCTGTACTTGTCGGGCCAGCTCGGCAACAGGCCTGGAACCCTTGAGCTTGTTCAGGGCGGCATGGAAGCCGAAGCGCGGCAGACCATGGACAATATCGGTGCGGTCCTGAAGGAGAACGGCCTGTCTTTTGCCGACGTGTTCAAGGTGACGGTGATGATGGCCGACATGGCGAAGTGGCCGGACTTCAACAAGGTCTATGTCACTTACTTCGATCCGGCCCGCCTGCCCGCGCGCTCGGCCTTCGGCTGCAACGGTCTCGCGCTCGGCGCGCAGTTGGAGCTCGAGTGCATGGCCTACGTGGGCGGTGGGCGCTAGCTCGATAAGCACGCCCCATGATGCGATCGTCGATACGGCCTTGACCTGTGTAACAGTTGGGCGTTTGCCTGTGGCGTCATGCCGGACGCTCATCGCTCGACCATCTTCGCCCTCTCCTCGGGCCGTCCACCCGCTGCCATTGCGGTGATCCGCATTTCCGGCCCGCGCGCCGGCGCGGCGCTGGAAGTGCTCGGCGTGAAAGTGCCGGCGCCGCGCCAGGCCCGGCTCGCCCGCATTCGCGATCCACGCTCCGGCGAAATTATCGATGAGGCGCTGGCGCTCTGGTTTCCCGGCCCGAACAGCGAGACCGGCGAGGATGTCGCCGAACTGCAAGGCCACGGCGGCGCGGCGGTGATCGCCGGCATTCTCGACGCGCTCGCGAGCATCGACGGCCTGCGCATGGCGGAGCCGGGCGAATTCACCCGGCGCGGCTTTGAGAACGGCAAGCTCGACCTCACCGCGGTCGAGGGTCTCGCCGACCTGGTGGCGGCCGAGACCGAAGGACAAAGGCGGCTCGCCTTCCGGCAGATGAAGGGCCAGCTCGGCGGCCGCGCCGAAGAGTGGCGCGTGCGGCTGGTCCGGGCGCTGGCGCTGGTCGAGGCCCGCATCGACTTTTCCGACGAGGCCGATGTACCGGAGGATCTGGTCGGGCCGGCGCTGGCGATCGTGCAGGAACTGCGTGACGAGATCGCCACCGCGCTGGCGGACAGCCGCGGCGAGCGGCTGCGCGAGGGGCTGGTCGTGGCGATTGCCGGACCGCCGAACGCCGGCAAGTCGACCTTGCTCAACCGGCTGGCGCGGCGCGAAGCGGCGATCGTGTCGCCCTACGCAGGCACCACCCGGGACGTGATCGAGGTGCATCTCGATCTCGGCGGCTATCCGATGACTCTGCTCGATACCGCCGGCATCCGCGACACCGCCGATCCGGTGGAAATGGAGGGCGTTCGCCGCGCCCGGGAACGGGCGGCCGGCGCCGACCTGGTGCTGTGGGTGACCGACGCCAGCGAAGGCGATGCTGCACCGCAACCGGACCTTGCCGCGCACGGGCACGATGTCCCGGTCTGGCGAATCCGCAACAAGGCCGACCTTGTACGCAGCATGGATGCGGAAATGCTGCGCACAATAAATGCCGAAGATGGGCGGGCACCGGCTGCGCGCGTTACGGCGGCCGGGACTGCGCCGAAACACGGAATTGACGGCGCGCCGGAACGCGCACGCGGAACGGCAGAAAATCGACCGCCTGTGGATAGTGATGAATCTGATATGACAAACTTGTCCACAGCTATTTCGGACGTGGCATCAGGTAATTATAGAAATGAATACGGACTGCAGTTCTTGTGTGAAGATGAGTTCACTCTTTCGGCAAAGGATGGCTCTGGTTTTGACCGGTTAGTTGCGAGTCTCAACTCATTCGCGGAAACTAGTCTGGCCGGGGCGGAGCAGTCGCTGGTAACGCGCGCCCGGCATCGCCACGTTCTTGTTGCGGTGCAGCATTTGTTGACCGAAGCGCTCCGCGTTGCCGGGGGCCAGGAAGAACTGCTGGCGGAGCAGCTGCGACGGGCTGCGACAGAACTCGGACGTCTCGCCGGTCGAGTCGACGTCGAGGACGTTTTGGACGTCATTTTCCGCGACTTCTGCATCGGTAAGTGAGTGTGGCGCAGATAGCGCGCGCCGATGTTTCACGTGAAACATACGCTCTGCGGAAGTTTTGACCGCTCGCGGCGGCTCCGGTAAAGGAGCCGCATGTTTGATCGCTCCATCAGCTTCGACGTCGCCGTGATCGGCGGCGGCCACGCCGGCTGTGAGGCCGCAGCCGCAGCCGCGCGCATGGGGGCGCGGACGGCACTCGTGACCCACAATTTCGCGACTATCGGCGCCATGTCCTGTAATCCGGCGATTGGCGGTCTCGGCAAGGGCCATCTGGTGCGTGAGATCGATGCCCTCGATGGTCTGATGGGCCGCGTCGCCGACCAGGGCGGCATCCAGTTCCGGGTGCTCAACCGCCGCAAGGGGCCCGCCGTGCGCGGTCCGCGCGCTCAGGCGGACCGCAAGCTTTACGCCGCCGCCATGCAGGCGGCGATCAGGGCCACGCCGAACCTCACGGTGATCGAGGCCGAGGCCGACAATCTGCTGATGAAGGGCGGGCAGGTGGCCGGCGTGCGCTTCAAGGACGGTCGCGAGATCGCATGTCGGGCCGTGGTCCTGACCACGGGCACCTTTCTGCGCGGTCTCATTCATATTGGCGAGAAGCAGATCCCCGCCGGCCGGGTGGGTGAGGCGCCCGCTCTGGGTCTCTCCGCGACCTTGGAGAGGGCGGGCCTGACTCTCGGCCGGCTCAAGACCGGCACCCCGCCGCGCCTCGACGGCTTGACCATCGACTGGAAGGCGCTCGAGATGCAGCCCGGCGACGAGCCCCCGGAGCCGTTCTCGATGCTGACCGAGCGGATCACCACGCCCCAGATCGAATGCGGCATCACCCGCACCACGCCCGCGACCCATGAGGTCATCCGCGCCAATGTCCACCGTTCGCCGATGTATTCCGGGCAGATCGCCTCGACCGGGCCGCGGTATTGCCCGTCGATCGAGGACAAGATCGTCCGCTTTGGCGAGCGCGATGGCCACCAGATCTTCCTGGAGCCGGAGGGCCTGAACGATACGACAGTTTACCCGAACGGCATCTCGACTTCACTGCCCGAAGACGTCCAACAGGCCATCGTCGCGTCCATTCCGGGGCTGGAAAAGACCCGGATCGTCCGTCCGGGTTATGCGATCGAGTATGATTTCGTCGATCCGCGGCAGCTCAAGCTGACCCTGGAAACCAAGAAGCTGCCGGGCCTGTTCCTGGCGGGCCAGATCAACGGCACCACCGGCTACGAAGAGGCCGCCGCGCAGGGGCTTCTGGCCGGTTTGAACGCAGCAGCACTGGCCTCCGGCGCTGAAGCCATCACCTTTGACCGCGCCGAGTCCTATATCGGCGTCATGGTCGATGACCTCACGACCCGGGGCGTCAACGAGCCCTATCGCATGTTCACCTCCAGGGCCGAATATCGGCTGCGGCTGCGGGCCGACAATGCCGACCAGCGTCTGACCGACAAGGGTATCGCCATCGGCTGTGTGGGGCAGGAGCGGGCGCAGCATCACCGCCGCAAGCAGGATGCGCTGGATCAGGCGCGTGCCTTTGCCCGCTCGGTGTCGCTGACACCGCGCGAGGCCGAAAAGCATGGCCTCACCCTCAATCAGGACGGCCAGCGGCGCACCGCCTTCGAACTGCTCTCCTATCCGCACATCGAAATCGCCGATCTGGCGAAGATCTGGCCGCGCTTGGGCGACTTGGCACCGAAGATCGCCGAGCAGGTTGAGATCGACGCCAAATACGAGGTCTATCTGACCCGCCAGAACGCCGATATCGAGGCCTATCGTCGGGATGAGGGTTTCGCGCTGCCTGAGAACCTCGATTACGCAGCGATGCCGGGCCTGTCGAACGAGGCCAAGCAGAAGCTCATCAAGCACCAGCCGCGCACTATCGGCCACGCCGCGAAAATCGACGGCATCACACCTGCGGCGCTTACGCTTGTCGTCGCTCATGTAAAACGCGGCCTCGGCAGGAAGCCGGCCGCACAAAGCGCGTGAGCAAGACGCAAAGCGGTTTGGACCTCGCGGCCGACAAGGCCCGCGCGCTCGCGCTCACGCCTGTTTCACGTGAAACAGAGAAGCGCCTCGATATCTATGTCGAGCTCTTGCTGCGCTGGCAGCAGACCACCAACCTGATTTCGCCATCGACCATCCCGCAGCTCTGGACAAGGCACATCGCCGACTCGCTGCAGCTCATCGATCTGGCACCCGGCGCAAAGACGTGGGTCGATCTCGGCTCGGGCGGCGGCTTCCCCGCAATTCCGATCGCCTGCGTCCTGGCCGGTGCGCCCGGGGCCATGGTTCACCTGGTCGAGAGCAACGGCAAGAAGGCGGCGTTCCTCCGCGAGGTCATCCGCGCCACCGGCGTGCCGGCGCAAGTCCATGCCGAGCGAATCGAAAAATTTGTCGCGAGCACTGTGAACACTGTGGATGTGGTCAGCGCCCGGGCGCTCGCCCCATTGAAAACGCTGTGCGATCAGGCGTTTCCTCTCATCGAGCGGGGGGCCATTGGCCTGTTCCTCAAAGGACTAGATGTAGAGAGCGAATTGACCGAGGCCTCTAAATATTGGAGACTTGAGGCCGAGAAAGTCCCGAGCAAGACGAGTCCCGACGGCTGCGTCGTGATCGTCCGCAACCTCAAGACGCAGCCGACAACTTGAAGTCGATTGGACCAGGTCAATGACCGACACGCCAGAAACCACGACCCAACCCGAAGGCCCGCAGGTGGTGCCGTTCGAGCGCCCGCAGGCCGCGACCACGCCCGGCGCCGGGCCGCGCGTCATCGCCATCGCCAACCAGAAGGGCGGCGTCGGCAAGACCACGACCGCCATCAATCTCGGCACCGCGCTGGCCGCGATCGGCGAGCATGTGCTCATCGTCGACCTCGACCCGCAGGGCAACGCCTCGACCGGTCTCGGCATCGAGCACCAGTCGCGCCGCACCTCGACCTATGACGTGCTGACCGGCCAGGCGCCGATGCGCGACGCGGTGATCCCGACCGCGGTGCCGCAGCTGCATCTGGCGCCCTCGACCATGGACCTGTCCGGCCTCGAGCTCGAGATCGGCCAGCAGCGCGACCGCGCCTTCCGCCTGCGCACCGCGCTCAACAACATCAACAACGGCTCGCCGGCCTTCAACTTCACCTACGTGCTGGTGGACTGCCCGCCGTCGCTGAACCTGATCACCGTCAACGCCATGGCGGCGGCCAACTCGATCCTGGTGCCGATGCAGTGCGAGTTCTTCGCGCTTGAGGGTCTGTCGCAGCTTCTCAAGACCGTCGACGAGGTGAAGAAGAATCTCAATCCGAACCTGTCGATCCACGGCATCGTCATGACGATGTACGACTCGCGCAACAACCTGGCCAATCAGGTCGTCGCCGACGTGCGCCAGTTCATGGGCAGCCAAGTCTACGACACGGTGATCCCGCGTAACGTCCGCATCTCGGAAGCGCCGTCCTACGGCAAGCCCGTGCTGGTCTACGATCTCAAATGCGTCGGCAGCGAAGCCTATCTGCGGCTCGCCACCGAGATCATCCAGCGCGAACGCGAGCTGAAGGCGGGCTGACGTTTGCGGTCATCGCTGGGCCGTCGCATGACGGCCATCGCATCGCGTATCGAACGCATGAGCGTCTCCGAACGCATGGAGAAGCTGGATGCGAACATGCGCGGGCACGAAGAAACAATCGGCGACAACGACAAGAAACGGCGTGAGGTAATTGAGATGGCATCGGGAGTTTCGGCGATGGCGGATCATTCGCGACTGGGTCGAGGCCTTGCCTCGCTGATGGGAGAGGTGGCGCAGGACGCCCCGGCCGCCGACAACGCACCGCGTCGTCCACGCAAGGCGCCGGTCGAAAAGCTGCATCCGAACCCGCGCAATCCGCGCCGCGATTTCACCGAGGCGCAGCTCGTCGAGCTTGCCGACTCCATCAAGGAGCGCGGCATCATCCAGCCAATCGTCGTTCGCCAGTTGCCGAACAACGAGTTCGAGATCATCGCCGGCGAGCGCCGCTGGCGCGCGGCGCAGCGCGCCAACCTGCATGAAGTGCCAATCGCCATCGTCGATGCGACCGATGTGCAGTCGCTCGAATTCGCCATCATCGAAAACGTGCAGCGGGCCGACCTTAATGCCATCGAGGAAGCGGCCGGCTACGTCGCGCTGATGGAGCAGTGCAATCACACCCAGGAGCAGGTGGCGCAGATCATCGGCAAGAGCCGACCCTACATCGCCAACCTGGTGCGACTCCTGAAGCTGCCCGAGCCGGTCAAGCGCATGGTGCGCGAAGGCAAGCTGTCCGCGGGTCACGCGCGTTTGCTGGTCGGCCACGCCAATGCGCAGGTGCTCGCCGAAATGGCGGTCGACGAGAACATGAGCGTGCGCCAGCTCGAGGAGTGGGTGCGCGAGGATAACGCCAGGCCCGGCGACGCGACGATGGACCAGCAGATGAAGAAGATCGCTGCCGGCATCGCCAAGCAGAAGGACCCTGACATCCGCGCGCTGGAGCGGCGGCTGACCGACGCGCTCGGCCTCGACGTGTCGATCGATTCCAAGGGCGAGAAGGGCACGCTGCAGATCAAGTACAAGGACCTCGATCAGCTCGACGCGGTGCTGCGCAAGCTCGGCGTTGGCTAAGGCCGTTCTGACTTCGCTTGTTTCTCATGATGGCCGGGCATTCGCCCGGCCGTCTTGTTTCTGGCCCGCGCGTTGAATCCACACGGAGGTCGTAGTTCGCCGACGGTGCGTCCCTAAGCGGGATCACCGGGTCACGCCGCTGGGCGGCGGCCCGCTGATGACAACGCAGTTGTTTCACGACAGACTATCGCCTTGTCATGGCCGGGCTTGACCCGGCCATCCCGCTTAGGGGTGCTCAGGCATGGCGGACTACTATGTCTATATCCTCGCCAGTCGACCGGGAGGCGCGATTTACGTTGGCGTGACGAAGGATCTCGTTCGCCGCGTCTACGAACACAAGACGGCTGCCGTGAAGGGTCACACCAAGCGCTACGGCATCGACCGGCTAGTGCATTTTGAAATCTATGCCGACGTTCGCAATGCCCTACAGCGTGAGCACAACATCAAGCATTGGGCGCGCGCCTGGAAGACTGAGTTGATCGCGAAACAAAATCCAAGCTGGCGCGACTTGTACGAAGAGATTGCCGGATCGGATGGCACGCCCAGTTAGCCAGTCGTCATCGGGCTTGACCCAGTGGTCCCGTTTAGGCTGGTTCAATTCGTCCCTAAGCGGGATGGCCGGGTCAAGCCCGGCCATGACAGTTCCGATTCTCAGATCCAAAGAACCTACCGCTTCGCCCGGCCGTTGGTCTTGCCGTTCAGAACCTTCCCATTAACGGCCTTGCCGTTCGCCGGCTTCTTGAGAAACGCGGCGCACAGTTCCGGGTCGAACTCGCGATAGTCGTTTGTGATCTCGGCGCCCTTCGGGATGGTGCGCGCCGCGATCACATAGCCACCGCGCAGAAGCGTGTTCGGCTTCTCGGCGTGGTTCATGTGGTGGTCGTTATCGACTGTGAACAGGATTTCGCCGTCGACGCGGTAAGCGTAGTTCGACAGAAAATCCCGAGCGGCCTTGGGCAGCTTCGCGAACTGCTTCGGCGTGTAGCAGCGGTCGAAGCCCTCGACGAAGCGCCAGATCCTGGTGCCCTTCGGGATACGCTCGGCGGCGAAAACGCCGAGGCCATGGATTGCGCTCTTGTCGAGGTAGGTTTTGACCAGCAGCATGGGACGCTTTCGTCGCGGCGATTGCCCGGTCCCGAATCGATAACAAATCCGTCATGCCGGCGGGAGAGGAAGCAAGCGCGCAGCGCCGGCCTGTCCCCAACGTCCCGCGTCCGGAGCTCTAGGCGCTTGCCGGCTCGGGCGGCTCGCCGTCGACCTGGACCTGCGTCGCCGGCAACCTGATCCGGCAGATCACGCCTTCCGGCGCGAACTCGAGCGAGGCCTTGCCGCCGAAACTGTCGAGGCTGCGCTCGATCAGGGCGCTGCCGAAACTCCGGCGCAGCGGCGTCATCACTTCCGGCCCGCCGCTTTCCGTCCAGGTGATCTCGAACGAATCGCCGGCCTTCTGCCAAAAAATGTGCACGTGTCCGGCCGGTCTGAGCAGCGCGCCGTATTTGGCGGCATTGGTCGTGAGCTCGTGGAACACCAGGGCAAGCACCGTCGGCAGCTTGCCAAACAGCCGTGCAGGCGGGCCCGCGCAGGTGAAACGATCGGCCCCGAACGGCTCGATCTCCATGTCGAGCAGCATCTTCAATTCGACGCCCGACTTCTCGTCGCGGCTGATGAAATCGTCGGCCGCCGACAGGGCCTGCAGCCGTCCCGATACGCTGTCCCAGATGTCCGGCTGGCCGCGCAGCTCATGGCGCAGGATGGCGTAGATGGTGGCGAGCTTGTTCTTGACGCGATGGCTCAGCTCATCGACCACGATGCGCCGGTATTTCTCCTCGTCGTCGATCCGCTTCAGTAATTCGCGATACTGATTGGCGGTCCAGACGATCAGCGCACCGGCGAACAGATACAGCGCCATGCTGATGAAATGGTTCTTGGACGCGACGGCCCAGACGAAGCGCGGCTCGAAGAACATCCACCAGGCAATGACGCCGCCGAGCAAGGTCGCCATTGCACCCGCGGCGAACCCGCCCACCAGTGCCGCGAACAGCAGCGCCGGAATGTAAGTGGCGAAGTAAACCGAGTTCGGCGCCGCCAGATCGACGAGCTGGCGCACCAGAGTGGCGGCGAGCACACAGGCGATCGCAATGCCGTAGGCCTCGAATGAGCCGGGTCGGGGGCCGCGGCGCACCAGCGCATTCATGACATTGGACAAGCGGTGCATGAAGGCGGGCCTTCTTCGATCGATCAAGCCTAGCCGGTCGATCGCGACTTGCCTAGAGCCGAGAACCGCAAAGATTCGAGCAGGTTGCAGGCAATCTTGCCAAGCGATCTTAACAGCCGCTTGCCCACCCGCACCGCGGGCGATGACGCTAACTCTCGCGCCGTCGGGCATTGACGGCGAGCGACAGCAGCGCGCGCTGCGCGATTGCTTCGGCCAGCACGGCGTTGCGCCGCGCTTCGAGCGAGGCTTCGGCAAGCTGGTTCATCGCCCGCAGCAGGCCGGCCGCCGACCACAGCCGCAGCGCTTCACCGACCTTGCGCTCGCGCGAGAAATGTACCGGCGGGGCGCCGCGTTTCATGGCGAACTCGGCGGAGTCGCCGTCGTCGATGGCCAGGCGCATCTTGTGCAGGTTGGCGACGTGACGGATGGCGGCCGAGATGATCGCCGCTGGCGACGAGCCCCCGGCGCGGGCCTTGCCGAATTCGGTTTCGACCTCGGCGGTGCGGCCGGCGAAGGTGGCGTCGAGGACGCCGTCGAGCGCCAGCGCGGAAGCGTCGGCCACCACCGCCATGACGTCGTCGAGCTCGACGCGCTCCTGGCCGCGGGCATAGAGCGCGAGCTTGCGGATCTCGTTGCGCGAGGCGGCGCGATCGCCGCCGAGCAGGCCGATCAGCGCGTTGCGGGCGTCGAAGCCGATAGTCAACCCGGCTTCGGTCATTTCGTCGTCGATCAGGCGGCCGATCGCGGCGGCGTTGTCGACGTAGCAGGGCAGCGCGGCGGCGGTCTTGGCCTTCTCAACGATGGCGCGCAGCGGCGACGATTTCTTGAGGTCACCCGCTTCGATGATGATGCGGCACTCGTTCGACGGCGCCGCGATGACCTGCTCGACGGCGCTCGCGATGTTGCGCGAGCCGGGGCGCACCAGCACGGCGCGGCGGCCGCCGAACAAAGGCACGGTGTGCGCTTCCTCGACGAGCCGCGAGGGATTGGCGGACAGATCCTCGCCTTCGAGGCGGACGAAGGAAAACGGATCGTTGACGTCATCGACCGAGGCCTTGACCAGCGTCTCGACGCGCTCGCGCACCAAGCCGGCATCGGGGCCATAGACCAGCACGACCGGCATGCGCGGGTCGGGCTTGGCGACAAAGCGGTCGATGTCGGCGGCTTTGATGGCGGTCATTTGGCGTTGTCGTTCCGGCCGAGCGCCCCTTGCGCGAGAGCCGGGACCCATATTCCCCGTCTTATCGATAGGGCACGGCGTATGGGTCCCCGCCTAGGCGGTCTAAAAGAACGCCGTTCTTCAAACGGCTATGCGCGGGGACGACGGATTAGGTGCCCGCGACGAAATACGACGCCAGCCGGTTGCGGATGTTCGAAGCGATTTCCTTGGCGGCGCGGTTTTCGGCGTCGCGCAGGCCGCGGTCGCCCGCGAAGCGCTGCTGCTGGCCGGGGATGTTGTAGGACACGCGGGCGAAGGTGTGGCTGGTGAACAGGGTCTTGCCGGTGCCGCCATCGATCAGCGCGTAGGTGGCATTGATGCCGTAATTCTGGATTTCGGGACGCGCGCTGTTGATGTCGACGATGACCTGACGCGTGCTCGCCGTCATGGTGATCCTGAGCTTGTAGGCGCTTGAGGCTGCCGGTCCGCCCCCGGTCAGATCGAAGATCAGGTCGTTTCGCACCTCGACGGCGAGGCGGGCGAGCGGCGTGGCGGCCGGCGCCTCAATCGGGATGACCTCGACCGACGAGAGCTGGTCGGCGACGTTCGACGTTCCAGAGGCCGACGCGCCGGCGCTCGGGCTGTTCGCGCCCGAGCCATACATCGGCTGGAAGCAGCCGGCGGTGAGACCGGCGAGCGCCAAAGCAAGAGCCGCTCGGGTGAGCTGGCGGACGAGGCGTGGGGCGCTAGACGACGACATTCACGATCCTCTGCGGGACGACGATGACCTTTTTCGGGC